>JAEEGL010351803.1_pt1 | contig 19035 bp, 21 predicted proteins | sample 9134231 | NCBI WGS metagenome assembly JAEEGL01 (sample SAMN16246548, study PRJNA631951) | gut metagenome | biome: gut microbiome; feature: rumen; material: fiber-attached | host: Bos | place: Iran: Karaj | collected 2018-10 | reverse complement strand
TTCATATATGCCGCGTCCAGGTGGTTGAGCGCGTTGTTGCGGTAGCCCACGTAAAGCGTGTTGCAGTCGGTAAGAAAAGGCTTGCCGCCCAGCTCCTTTATGCGGTCGCACAGCACGCGCGCATACTGCTGACGCAGGAAAGCCATGTTGCCCACCTCGCCGAAATGCAGCTTCACCGCAACGAACTTATCCTTAAAGTCGATCTCGGCTATGCCCGCCCTGTCTATCAGACGGCAGAATTTATCCAGCAGGCTCGAATTCATACCAACGTGCATATCGGTGAAAAATACCTTTGAAGCCATGCTTTTCTCCTTAAATATCAAGCGTTTCGACCCAGGCCTTTATGCTCTGCTCCGAGGCGCGGTTCAAAAGCCTGCCCTCAAGCAGCCTCGCGCCTTTGCAGGAGGGAGCCAGAAGCTCGTTCGTCCTGCCCATGCCGCTCCCGCCCGAGGTGGCAAATGGGATCACCGTCTTGCCCGTCAGATCGTGCGCCTCAAGATAGCTGTTCACTATCGTGGGAGCAACGTACCACCAGATCGGAAAGCCCACGAATACCGTATCGTATCCGTCAAGCGCAGGGCCGGGGGAGGCAAGCGCCGGGCGGGACGCTTTATCACGCATCTCAATGGTGCTGCGCGAATTCTTGTCCATCCAGTTCAGATCCGCCTTCGTGTAGGGGACCTCGGGCGTTATCTCGATCAGATCCGCGCCGATCACTCCCGCGAGCCTCCGCGCGATCTTCTCGGTCACTCCCGTTGCGGAAAAATATGCGACGACTGTTTTTTTCATATTTTCACCTCCTGTTGTTTGATTTGATTATATACTGTTTCAGCGCGTCGTGCAACGGCTGAAAAAATATATTTCATTTTAGGTGTTGCATACCTTATACTTGAATTGATTAAGTCGGTGAAAGGGCTTTATTCTGAGCGAGCATCAAATACAGATGGACGTGCTTGGGATATTCCTTTCGTATGTCAGGACAGGCGTTAAGGATGACGTAAACGCCTACTACTGGGCGCCGGCCTGGGCGGTGGTTTACAAGCAGTCTACCGCACCGGATTGGAACAAAGGCTGTGTATTCTACATCAACGCCGTCGACGGCACGTTCATCCAATTCGGGCCAAACTACTGAGCATACCTCATGGGTTAAAGGACGTCGTTATGATAAACGCCTCAAAAACCCATTCCAAATCCTTTCGTCATATGTTTTAATACCCTTTGGGGGCCTTTGCGGCTCCCGAAGGGCGTTTTATTCCCAGGAACGCGTTTTATTCGATACATCCGGCGGTGAATGGAGAAGCCCATCCCGCACTGAGAAAAATAACTTGACTGCGCCGATCGGCATGAAATGCATGTGAAGTCTTATCCTGTTGAATACATAATAAGAATAATACAGAGACATATTGACTATACTGCTTTTGCGGTATATAATCAGTATAATACAAAAAGCGGAAAACCTCGCTGAAGCCATTGGCGCCGACCAAACGTTTAACACTGGTTACGGTTCTACAATTTATTATGGGTCTATCTACGCCGATGTTTACGATACTACAACAAGCATCACTACACGGTATTTTGTTGGCGAACAAAGAGTTTACTGTATCAATATGGGAGGTGGAGATTTTACAGTAATGTATAGTTATACCCCGTATACAATGACATCAGCAGAGATCAATTCTTTCGCTGATCTTGTACCGCATGACCTGCTTATCAACGATAACAGAGAATAGGAGATGACTTATGAAAAAGAGAGTTTTAAAACTCACCGCGCTGATACTTATCGTATCCGTTTTTGCGGTTTTCGTTCCGATGACCTCCGCGGTAGCGCCCGAACTCGGTGAATACGATCAGATGATGCTCACCGCCTTCTGGCATCAGGAGGCCTATGACGGCATGAACAACGGCGAAGCCGTTTACGATATACATCTTGGGGAGGGAGGAGATCTGGAGCATCCCGCCCCCACGTACGACGGAGGCTACTGGACCCACCTTCTCGATATCCGCGAAGAAGACGGGGAAACCAAATTCATGTTTTTTAAATGCACCTATACGCTTGGCGGATGGGATGGATTTAAGACGGTTCCCGTTGTTACCGTTCGTCCCGATCTTTACGGCAAGCTGGATCTGCACGGGGTATCCCTTCGCTACCTATACCCGCCGGAGCCCGGCCAGACGCATATTACCGCCGTTGATGTCAACGGATGCGAGCACTTAGGCGCGGCAAGATTCTCCGGCCAGGAATACTGCGAGAGTCTGACCGCGTTGGAATGCCCCCGTCTGTATTGGGTTGAAGCACTGAACGGAGCATTTAAGAATATCGACTTTTCACCTCGGGATTTTGATGAGGACGTCCATATCGACGCGTTTGGAAACGGGACCGTCGGGACATACTTGTATTGGCTCGAAATAATTGACACAGAGGATTTCAAGCTCTACGCCTATCCCGGGGCAGATAACTTCGTCGGCTGGTATAAGAACGGCGAGCTCGTTTCGACCGATCTCATGTACAATGAGACCGAGGGCGGAAGATTCACCGCCTGCTTCGGCGGCGATACCGACGACGACGGGGATATCACCTCGACAGACGCGCTTCTCACCTTGCGCTCGGCGCTCGGCATAGGGGAGGATGCTGTCGACCCCGCCATGGCGGATATCGACGGGGACGGACTTATCGACACCACCGACGCGCTGATGATACTCCGCTTTGCTCTGCGTATCATCTGATGCGAAAGGCCGGGGGAGCTCATGCCTCAGCGTGCACAAAAATACCGATTCCCAAAACAAACTTCATATGCTATAATACCCCTTGGGGCATATCCGCTCCAAGGGGTTTTTATGCATAGGGACGCTTTTTATTCCGTTCATCCCGCGGTGAATATGGCGTTCTTCATATTCGTGATGCTCATAACCTGTCTGGTGCTGCATCCCGTGATAGTGGGGATATCGCTCGTTTCCGCCTGCGCCTATACCGTCGTGCTCAAGGGGAGGAAGGCTCTTGTCTTCGACCTCTGCTTGGTGCTGCCTTTCATAATCATAGTCGCGCTGATGAACCCGCTCTTCAATCACGAGGGCGTGACGGTGCTGTTCTATCTGTGGAACGGCAACGCGGTAACGAAAGAGGCCGTGCTTTACGGGCTCGTTTCCGCCTGCATGTTCGCCGCGCTCATAATGTGGTTTTACTGCCTCAATTCGGTGATGACCGCCGATAAATACGTCTATCTTTTCGGAAGGGCGATCCCCACGCTGTCGCTCGTTTTCTCAATGGTGCTCCGCTTCGTTCCGCGCATATTCAAGCGCATATCGCTCGTTTCCCGCGCGCAGAGGAGCATAGCCCCACCCATGGGCAAAAGCGCGGTCAAGGCCGCTCGGCACGGCATGAGCGTGCTTTCGGTAACGGTCACTTGGGCGCTCGAAAGCGCCGTCAATATCTCCGACAGCATGCGTTCACGCGGCTATGGGCTTAAGGGGCGCACCTCGTTTTCCATATTCCGCTTTGAAAAACGGGATGCGGTAATGGGCTCCCTGCTGCTTTTGGCTTTTGCGCTGTCGGTATGGGCCGTGGCCGCAAAGCGCATCTATTTCCGCTTCTATCCCTCGATAAAAACCGTTCCCGCGGACGCGCTGTGCGTAATCGGCTTCATCGCCTTCGCGCTGCTCTGTTTGGCCCCCGTGCTCGTCAATCTCAAGGAGAATATCTTATGGCGTCTGTTAAAATCGAAGATCTGACATTCACGTATCCCAATACCGCGTCGCCCGCGCTCGAGAATATCTCGCTCGAGGTCGGCGAGGGCGAATTCATGCTCGTGATCGGGCCCTCCGGCTGCGGCAAATCGACCCTTCTGCGGCATATGAAATCCGTGCTCACGCCGCATGGCGAAAGGAAGGGAAGGGTGCTCGTTTCCGGGCGCGAGCTCGATTCGATCCCCCAGCGCGAGCAGACGGCCGATATAGGCTTCGTTTTTCAGCATCCCGACGACCAGATCGTCACCGACAAGGTGTGGCACGAGCTGGCCTTCGCGCTTGAAAGCCTTGGCGCCGAGCAGGGGCGCATGCGGCTGAAGGTCGCCGAGATGGCGGGCTATTTCGGCCTTGAAAAGGTGTTTTACAACGAGGTGAGCGAGCTGTCGGGCGGGCAGAAGCAGCTGCTCAATCTTGCCTCCGTAATGACGCTCAGCCCCAGGATACTCGTGCTCGACGAGCCCACCAGTCAGCTCGACCCGATAGCCGCGTTCGATTTTCTCACCACCGTCAAAAAGCTGAATACCGAGCTTGGCATCACCGTCATACTCAGCGAGCATCGCCTTGAGGAGGCCATGCCCTTTGCCGACCGGGTTACGGTCATGGAGTCCGGGCGCATCACCGTGTGCGACGCCCCGCGCAGGGCGGCCGAGATACTGTATCGAAGCGGATCAAAAATGTATTACGCCATGCCCGCCGCGGCAAAGCTCAGCCTTGAGCTTGGCCTTGACGAGACCGCGCTCACGGTCAACGAGGGGCGAAGGCTGCTGCTCTCGATGGGCCTTCCCAAGCGCCGCCTGCCCGACAAGCCCGCCAAAGCGCGCGCGGCGGAGCCGGTGCTCTCGGCAAAGGAGGTCTATTTCAGATATGAAAAGGATTCTCCCGACGTGCTCAAGGCCGCCTCTGTCGAGCTGCGGCCCGGGGAGATAATGGGTCTTGTCGGCGGCAACGGCGCGGGCAAATCCACACTGCTTTCCGTGCTCTGCGGCGAGCGCGCTCCCTATCGCGGCAGGGTGTGTGCGGAAGGCAAAAGGATGAAGGGCCGCTTTTCGGCGTTTGACGCGCATATAGGCCTGCTCGATCAGGATCCGCGCACGCTCTTCTCGTCCGACACCGTGCGCGAGGAGCTTGAAAAGGCCGCATCCCACAGGGAAAACGCGGGCGAGAGCATAGACGACGTCGTCCGCCTTATGGACATAGGCGGGCTGATGGACAGGAACCCATTCGACCTGTCCGGCGGCGAGCAGCAGCGCACCGCGATCGCGATAATACTTCTCACCCGGCCCAAAGTTCTGCTGATGGACGAGCCCACCAAGGGCATGGACGCGGGCGTTAAGCGCGCGCTGGGGCATAGGCTCACAGCGCTCGCAAACGAGGGGATAGCGATACTTCTGGTAACGCACGACACCGAATTCTGCGCGGAATACGCCGATTCGGTCGGGCTGATGTTCGACGGCGGCGTGATAGCGCGCGCCGAAACGCGCGAGTTTTTCAGCCGCAACACCTTCTATACCACCGCCGCGAACCGCATCGCGGGGGAAGTATTCGAAAACGCGATACTCATAGACGAGGTCACGGAGGCCGTTCGTGGAACAAACCGGGAATAAAAGCAGGCTGCGCCTCATATTATCGCTCGTCACCGCGGGAATAGTGGTCCCCGCGGTGATAGCGCTCGGCGTTTCGGTGTGGGACGACCGCAGGTTCTATATCGTAAGCCTTTTGATCATCGTCGCCTCGATGGTGCCGATGGCGCTCAGGTTCGAGCGGCGCAGGCCCGCCGCGCGCGAGCTGGTGGTGCTTGCCGCAATGATCGCGATAGGCGTTGCGGCAAGAGCGGCGTTCTACATGGTGCCCCAGTTCAAGCCCGCCGTGGCGATAGCGATCGTCACCGGCGTCGCGTTCGGGGCGGAGTCGGGCTTCATTGCGGGCGCAATGATAGCCTTCGTTTCGAATTTCATATTCGGTCAGGGCGCGTGGACGCCTTGGCAGATGGAGGCGATGGGTCTGCTCGGGCTCCTGGGCGGGCTCATATTCCACAGAAGGGATGGCGCGCTGCCCAAGCTCCTGCCGCTCTGCATATTCGGCGGCCTCGGCACGCTCGTGATATACGGGCTTATCATGGACACCTCCACCGTGTTCACCACCCAGTCCTCCGTCTCGTGGGAGCTGCTTGCGGCGGCCTATGCATCCGGCTTCGTGTTCAACGTTATTCACGCCGCGGCCACGGTGTTTTTCCTGCTCATACTGGCAAGGCCTCTTTTAAAGAAGCTCAACCGAGTGCGGGTAAAATACGGCCTGCTCGAATAGGCTTTAAGCTATTGCAACGGAAGGGCTTTTCCTGTATAATATAAGAAGCGTATAATGGCTTCAACATAAACTCTGCAAAGAAAGGTGATCCCGATGGAGAAAAAGCTTTCAGAACAAAAATGCCCGGCATGCGGCGCGCCGCTCAGGTTCGATCCCGAAAGCGGCAAGTCCGTGTGCGACTGGTGCGGAATGAGCTATGATATCCCGACCGAGGAGGACGAGAACCTTGACAACGGTCCGAGCGACGCCCCGATACCCGAGAACGCCGAGGAGCTTCCAATATACAACTGCATCTCCTGCGGCGCCGAAATAGTCGCGGACGCGGTCTCCGCCTCGCTCAAATGCCCCTACTGCGGCAACAATATCGTGCTGACGGAAAAGGTTTCGGGCGGACTCCGTCCCGACGGCATAATCCCCTTCAAGATCGATAAAAAATCCCTTCCCGCCGCGGTGCAGAGCTTCTATAAAGGAAGAAAGCTCCTGCCCTCGCATTTCTTCGACGAGAGCAGCATCGAGGATCTCTGCGGCGTTTACGTTCCCTTCTGGCTCTATAACTGCACTTACCGCGGCACCGTCGCCTATGACGGCACCAAGGTCAGCTCCGCGCGCGACGGCGATTACGTTATCAGCACCACCGCGCATTATGACGTCGAAAGGGCGATCGAGATGCAGTTCACCGATATCCCCGTCGACGGCAGCGCAAGGCTCGAAGACGCGCTGATGGATTCCATCGAGCCCTTCGACATGAGCGGCGTGGTGCCGTTCAGGATGAGCTATCTTTCCGGCTTCTTCGCGGAGCGCTTCGATAAGGATTCCGACGAGGTCAGGGAAAGGGCCGAGAACCGCATGTATTCCAGCGCGCTCGACGTGGCCAATGCCAACGCCATGACCGATTACACCTATTCCAGCCTCGACCGCAGGTCCGACACGCTCCATCCCGATGAGCTCGAGGCCAAGTACGTGCTGCTTCCCGTCTACACCTTCAACGTTAATTACGGCGGCAAGCAATACAGCTTTGCCATGAACGGCCAGACGGGCAAGGTCGTTGGCGACGTTCCGACCGATAAGAAGAAGAGCCTGCTCTATCGCTGGGGCACCTTCGCCGCGATATTCGCCGCGATAATGCTCATCGTTTCGTTCTTGTCTTGCTAATGGGATGAAAGCTTGAAGGTCTGTGATCTTCAAGCTTCATGGATTTGACTTTGCCGCATGACGGCGGCAATTTTGCAAGGCAAAACCGTCAAATATCACAAGAAAGGACGCCTTTGCATGGCAAAGGCAAAGGATTATAAAGATGAGCGTCAAAAGGATCTCCGCATTATTATTCGTACTCCTGCTGATCATAGCCTCTGTGCCCGTGCTTGCATCCGGCGACACCGAATGGCGAAGCGAGCTCATGCGCATGAACGATCTTTCCGACGTGATGGAGCAGGCCGATATCGACGAGCTCAACTCCCGCGCGTGCGGGGCGGTCGAGCAGTATAAGCTCGATTTCGTGCTCATCACTTTCACGAGCGATATGCGCGGCGAGGCCGATACCGATTCGGAGTACGTCGATTACCTCTATGAGAACAACGGCCTGGGCTATGGCGCGACCAAGGACGGCGTGCTGATGGCCGTCAATACCGATACCGGCGCCTATCTGCTCAAGGCATTCTTCCGCGGGTATCAGATTTTCCCCGCCGAAAGCCTGAATTCCATATCGGCGCACGTCAACGCAGCGTATTTCGACGGCGGCCTCAAATCCGCATTCTCCGCATTCCTTGACAAGACCACGGAAGCCGCCGCTGCCTCCGACGTGGAGTACGATCCCGAAGCCGACTATTTCGGGTTCGAGATAACCACCGTCAGCGGCAGATTCGAGGAATCCGGCATGCCCTATTGGTATCCCGTCGACGTTGCCGGATGGAGCTTCACTCCCGCCGCGGCCGACGCGCCGCGCGTGGTGGACGACGCCGATATCCTCACCCCCGAGGAGGAGGCGAGAATATCGGCGAGGATCGCCGAGGTGGCTCCCAAGTACAATACCGATATCGTCATATTCACCGACGTATCCACCCGCGGGCTGGAGCGCAGGGTGTACGCCGCCGATTTCTATGATTTCAACGGCTACGGTTACGGCGACGATCACGACGGCTTCTGCCTCTTCATCTGCATGGATCCCAATGCAAGGGGCGGCTGGTGCTGCGTGACGGGCGAAAGGTCGAGAAGCCTCTACACCGAGGACAACGCCAATCAGCTCGACGACGTGCTCTACGACTATCTCAAGAAAGGCGAATACGGCGACGGGATATACGACTGGGTCGGCAATATAGGCACCCTGCTCGACAAGGGCGCGCCCTTCGCGCCCGAATGGTTCCCCTCCCTGAACGGCGGCGAGTATCAGCGCACGCATGATCCCGCAGCGCCCAGGGTGGCCGATGACGCAAAGCTCATCGAAGCCGAAGACGAAGCGAAGCTCCTTGAAAAGATCAATTCCATCAAGGAAAAATACGGGGTTGACGTCTTGGTGCTCACCTCGTACGACACCTACGGGATGGATGACGACAATTTTGTCGACGCATTCTACAGGTATAAGGGCTACGGCCTCGGCGAAGACTATTCCGGCGTTATACTGGGCATACTCGAGCCGGGAGACCGCATAGTGATGAACGCCTACGGCAATGCGACCGATAAGATCAAGACCAGGAACGTCGAGCTCCTCAGCGACGCCGCGGGCAGCCGTGCGGACGTCAGCGATTATTACGGCGCCGCCGACCGCTGGCTCGATTATCTCGATACCACCCTGCGCACAGGCCGCACTCCGCGCATCCCCTTCATATGGGCTATCCGCTCGGCGCTCTCCGCCGTGGCGGGCCTCATCGGCGGCGGTGTGCGCACCTCCTCCGCCAAGCGCAGCATGAAGACCGTCCGCACCGCTTATTCCGCAAATGACCATCTCGTTGCCGGAAGCTGCAGGCTGCAGCCCACGCTCGACCGGTTCATCCGCAATGACGTTACCCGCGTCTACAGCCCCGTAAGGAGCGACAGCGGCAAGGGATCGGGCTCCTCGGGCGGCGGCTCGTCCTACTCCGGCGGCTATTCCGGCTCCTCCGGATCCTCGCATTCCGGCAGCGGCAGGGACTTCTGATTACGAAAGGAAACACCATGAAGAGAATCGCAATAATACTCGCGGCGCTGCTTATGCTTTTCACCTGCGCCTGCACTATGCGGATCCCCGGTTCTCAGGGCTCGGGCGGGCAGGTCTTCGATCCCTTCGCTCAGGCCGAAAGGACCGCGGCTCCGGTATTCGCATCCGAAGCTCCCGCGCCAACGGAAAGCCCCTTGCCCGAGGGCATGGTGACCTTTTCCGGCGTTGACGTGAACGGCGATCCGATCTCCCTTGCGGATTTCGCCTCCGCCAAGGTGATAATGATCAATTTCTTCGAGACCTGGTGCCCGCCCTGCATGGGCGAGCTGCCCGATCTTGAAACCATCTACGAGCAGTATAAGGACCGTGGGCTCGTGATCCTCGGCGTCTACTCCAGCTCCGATAACGCGTCCATACTCTCCACGATAAGCTCGATCGGCATAACCTATCCCGTGCTCCCCTGCACTCCCACGCTTGCCGAGCTTCAGACCGAGTACGTGCCCACCACGGTGTTCATCAATGCCCGCGGTGAAAAGCTGCTTGACGAGCCCTGCATCGGCTCGCGCGATATCGCGGGCTGGGAGAGCGTGATACTCCCGCTTTTGCAGAATGCCGAATGATAAATGGATGAAGTTATAAAAATCCTGAAAACACTGCCCTTCTGGGAGCACCTGACCGAAGAGGAAAGGGCCTTTGCCCTGCGCAATTCGGCCATAAGGCGCGCCGAAAAGGGCAGCCTTCTTTACAGCCGCGACTGCGCATGCCTGGGGCTTGCAGTGGTGATATCGGGGTCGCTGCGCATCTATTCGCTCTCGCCCGAGGGCAGGGAGATCACCCTCTTTCGATTGGGCGCGGGGGAGGTGAGCGTGCTTTCCGCCGCCTGCGTGGTAAAGCAGCTCAGCTTTGATACGCATATGTCCGCCGAGTGCGATTCCGAGCTGCTCGTGATGAACGCCGAAGCCCTTGCCTCGCTCACCGCCTCCAGCATACACGCCCGCTGCTTCCTCTTTGAGCGCGCGTCGGAGAACTTCTCCGCAGTGATGCAGACGATGGAATCCCTTCTCTTTTCGGGCTTCGATTCGCGCCTGGCCTCGTTCCTCGTTTCCGAGTACGAGCGGACGGGGGAGCGCCTCATCCCCATCACACAGAGCGCCATTGCCGAGCGGGTCAATTCCGCGCGGGAGGTCGTCGCCCGCATGCTCAAGCAGTTTGCGTCCGAAGGACTCGTCGAAACAAAGCGCGGCGGCGTGCTGATAAAGGACGCGGATGGCCTGCGGGGAAAGATCGAATAATATATTTCGACAAGTGTGACCAAGTCACTGTTGCGGCGCCGGTCTTTGGATAAAATATGCCTGTAATCAAAAAAGAAAGGCCTCCTTTGCAGGGAGGAACGGTAAACAAAATGGAGATCGAATTAAGCTACAATACCTTTGATGAAGAAGTGATGCAGTCGGATAAGCCCGTGCTGGTGGATTTCTGGGCAACCTGGTGCGGCCCCTGCCGCATGCTCGGTCCCGTGGTCAAGCAGATCGCGGAGGAGAATCCCGATATCAAGGTCTGCAAGGTAAACGTGGATGACGAGCGTCAGCTTGCCATGCAGTTCAACGTCACAAGCATCCCCACCGTCATCGCGTTCAAAAACGGTATGGAAGTCTCAAGGTCCATAGGCTTCGTGCCCAAGCAGAAGCTGCTGGATCTCGTCAAATAAAAATTATCGGAGGAAGCTATGAGCAAGTATCAGGGAACACAGACCGAAAAGAACCTCTGGGCAGCCTTTGCGGGCGAATCCCAGGCCAGGAACAAGTACACCTACTTTGCCTCCAAGGCCAAGAAGGAAGGCTATGAGCAGATCGCGGCGCTCTTTTTGAAGACCGCCGATAACGAAAAGGAGCATGCCAAGCTTTGGTTCAAGGAGCTTGAAGGCATCGGCTCCACCGCCGAAAACCTGCTTGCCGCCGCCGAGGGCGAGAATTTCGAATGGACCGATATGTACGAGGGCTTTGCCAAGACCGCCGAGGCCGAGGGCTTCACCGAGCTTGCCGAGAAGTTCCGCGGCGTCGCCGCCATCGAGAAGGCGCATGAGGAGCGCTATCGCGCGCTGCTGAGCAACGTAGAGACGGCCGCCGTATTCGAAAAGTCCGAGGTCAAGGTGTGGGAATCCCGCAACTGCGGTCACATAGTCGTTGGCACCAAGGCGCCCGAGATCTGCCCCGTCTGCGCCCATCCCCAAGCCTATTTCGAGATCAACGAGAAGAATTATTAAACAATAAATAAACGCGAAAGGAGCAACAGCTATGAAGTACGTTTGCGATGCATGCGGCTGGGTTTACGACGAGGCGCTCGGCGATCCCGAAAACGGTATTGCCCCCGGCACCAAGTTCGAGGATCTTCCCGAGGATTTTGCCTGCCCTCTCTGCGGCGTGGGCAAGGATATGTTCACCGCCGAATGACCTTATTCTTACGATCCGCCCCCGAAAGGGGGCTTTTTGCTTTACCAAAATATATTTTGAATTATTGACCAAAGGCCTTCCAATTTTGGATAAAAAAACTGTCTATATAGGTGAAGGCCTTAATCGAAAGAAAGGGGGGCTCATGGCGGAGGATAAAGAGCTGCTCGGTCTGCTGCTTGCGCATGACGAAAGCGCGGCGGCGGAGATCGAAAAAGAATACGGAGAGCTCATAAGGAGAATTGCGGGGAATATCCTCGACGACCCGAGAGACATTGAAGAGTGTGTGAACGACACGCTTTATTCGCTATGGGCTTCCATGCCCGATGAAATGCCGGGCAGCCTGCGGGCATATGTCGCAAGGGTGGCCCGCAACACCGCGCTCAACCGCAACGCGCAGCTCAGATCCGGCAAGCGCTGGGCGGGCAAGCCCGAGCTTGCGCTTCACGAGCTCAGCGAAAGCCTTGCCTCCCGCGGGGACGATCCGTTTCAGGCGGTCAGCTGCCGCGAGCTGATGGACGAGATAGTCGCCTTCATTAAAACCCGTTCGAGCGACGTCCAAACTGCTTTCATGGCGCGTTATTTCTTCTATGAGGATATAGAAGAAATAGCCCGGCGGCTCGGGATCAAGCCGAACACCGTTTACTACAAGCTGAGAAAGGCCCGAAAAGAACTTAAACAATATTTGATAGAGCGGGATATGTACTATGAATGAAAAAAAACTATTTGAATCGATGGATGGGATCATGGATGAGGATCTGATCCTGATCGGGCTCCAAAGACCCTCTTCGCATGACGCAGGGAGATCCCGGCGCATCGACCTAAGCGGATTCCTTCGCCGCGCCGCCTCCGTCGCCGCCGCGGCGGTGCTCGCGCTGTTCATATCTACCGCGACCGCCGAGGCCGCCGGCGTGCGGGTGGTCACGCCCTTCGTCAGCTGGACGGGGTCAGCCCTCCGCCTCGATTATTCCGCCGGGCTCGATCAGCACGAGGACGCGCCGGAGATCACGGCAGATCCTTCCCATAAGCCGGTCGTTTCAAGCATCCCTTCCGAGCGCATCAGATTCGCTTCCGAAGAAGAATTCAAGGCCCGCGTGGGAAATATGATACGCCTGCCCGGAGAGGAATCGGGGCTGGAGTTTGTTTCAGCAAAAGGCGCTTTCAGTGAAGATACGGCTGTTATCACTTCAAACTATACGATTGATGGAAAATCAATAAAAATAAACTCCAAGTTACACGGCGGAATTATCGGAACTGAATACAGTGCAAGAACATTGGTGCTCAGCGACGTTTCAAGATATGAACAGAAGGAGATAGCGGGGATCGAATGTACCTTGGCGTATGGAGCGCCGTGGAATTATGTATCCATAGTAATTGAAAACCAAAGCTACCTGATTTCGGGCGAGGTCGAAATGAGCGTACTTGAAGCGATTGCAGCATCCATGCTTGCGTCGAAATAAACAAGAGGGAACAATATGAAAAGACTCTTTATAATCCTTGTAGCTTGCTTGATCGGAATTATGAATGCGGGTGCGGCATTTGCGGAATGCGAAAGCACGTCTGCCGTGTATTTTACAGATCAATACACGGTCGAAGTTGAATCCGGGACTCGTATAAACTACGATTTCATTAAACCCGTTGATCTTTCGGTTGAAAGCAAAGCAATCGGCAAGATTGAAGTTGAGCTTACAGTATGCACATATGAGACCATGCAGAAGCTTGGTTTTACCAGCCTGAAAGTGCAGCGATGGAACGGCTCGTCATGGATCACAGACAGAGAAGAGACGAATCAATATGACTATTCGAGCGACTCGTTCGAGTATACTCAGCCCTTTACAGGTCTCTCGGGAGGGTATACTTATCGTGTCAAGGTAACCATCCTTGCAAGGCGAGTACCGGGCGAAGTACAAAATATGACGATAACTTCTGACAGCATAATTTGTCACTGATGTAAATTTATCGTCAAAATCGGGTCAAAAGCCCGTTTTGAAAAATATATTTTTAAAAACCTGTAAGATTTTGCCAAAAACGTTGTCTTTATAAGTAGAGGGAGAATATTTCTCCCAAAGACGGCCGATCAGGCGGGATGACACGGGTTTGGAAGGAGGCGGACCGACAAGACAAACCAAGCCGTTTTCAGAACTCGCTCAACTTAACTTTTGCGAAGGGAGACCTTCGGGGGATGAAACCAAAGGACAAGCACATATTGCAGATTTGCCGACAAAAACGGCAATACTATTTTAACTGAATTGGTTTTAAGGAGGAAATAATTATGTTTAGGAAAGCCCTTTCCGTTCTTCTTGCTGTAATAGTATTTGCAGCAGTTATTCCGGTTGCTTATGCAGTGCCTTATAATCAAGTTGATTTTAATAGCTTTTATGTTTTCGGAGGTCCCTCTCATATAGTATGCACTAACAAGACCTGTACTGAACCCGTTTACTGCGATTATGAGATCACGGGGCTTAATCTTAATGGCCAAAGCAAGATAAGCATACGCCCGTATAAAGGCTCCACAATGTTGTCTAATAGCCCAACGAACATCACTAACACAACAGCAAGATTGAACATAATTTATGATACTCGACCCAGTAAAAACAACAAACTGTCAATGAAGGCAAGCATTCCCAGCACAAACACGGCTGATTATGCCATTTTTTCAGGGCACATTTGGTTCTAAAGAGCTTTAGTGACAAAAAAAGGAGAAATGTAAGATGAAAAAAGCAGTCGCACTTGTTTTGCTTATCATTCTTTTGAATATATGCTTTTTATCTGCCTGCCAGCCCACGCCGGATCACGACATAATCGTGAACAAGGCGGAGGCGACGATACCGGTGGTAAGAACGCCCAAGCCCGCGAGCACGCCCGCTTCCGATGCTGACTCAACAGAGGGAGCCGCAGACACCGAGCAGCCAAGTGCGACTGTCTCCCCCATAAACCTGCCCGAAGGCGACCCCAAGGCGGGCAGAGCGAATATCCCGGAGCACGTAAAGCTCGAGGCCGATCCGCAGAGCAGTGTTCATATTGTTTTCGACACAGATGTGAATATTGACAGAGAAGGCGAATTCCCTGTTGTTGAAGTAAAGCAAAAGCGGACTTGGTCGGATCCGTTCTTTATAAAAAGAATGGTTTCTCTCGTTTTTCCGGAGGATACTGTGATTTATGATCAGTGGCCAAACACGAAGGCCGAGCTTGCAGAGAATCTTGCAGCCGCAATATCATATAACGATGAACTCGGAGCGATAATCAGCATTGACAAAGCTTTTATAGAACAGCTGCAGAAAGAGTTTGCAAATGCGCCGGACGATGCGGTAAAAACCGTTGCCGACATTGACAGACTTGAAGAAGGAAATTATATCATTGAATTTTCCGATGGAATGATGGGAATATTGGAGTGTTATTCGAGAGGTGATTCTGAAAATAACGAGTTCGGCGGCTGTCTTGATAAGGAAAGATATCGCATATATTTTCCGGGCAGTTCCTTTTTTGATGATAAAGAGAATCCTATTCCAACTCCTTCGGTAATTAATGAAGCTGCAAAGGAGGAAGCACTCCGGACGGCAGATTCGTTTATGAACGCAATGGGCTTTAACGAATACATTTTGGAAAACGCAGAGGAGTATTTCGGAATCGATACCAATAATTACATTGCCACGTCCCGCGTGTGGAGAATAACATATTGCCGCAAAGTGGGTTCTTCTCATTCACTGAAAAAGTGGAACAGCGAAGTTTTTTATAAATATAAAAACTCCAGATCGGTAGTTGGAAATCCATGGGGAGCACATGAATACATCATCGTTTATGTTGATAAAGCAGGTGTCACAGGAGTTTTTTGGCAAACGCTAACTGAGCCGGTGCAGGTTATAACCGAGGACGTACCCTTCCTTGACTTCGATGAAATGATACAGCGAATAACGAGTCAGTTCGGATATGAATATGCCGGAAACAACCGCACTTATACGATTTCTTCCATAGACCTCGTATATGGGCTTATCAGCGAAAAGAATACGACCGACCGCGGGCTTTATATCCCCCTTTGGCAGCTTACCTATACCGAAAGCGGATCGGAACTGACCATGCGATACTTCTTCTCGGCGATCGACGGGAGCGTTGTCGAGCCGAGGATACAAACGAACCTCGGAGGCTATTGACGGATACGATTTTTCTATACCCCCGCAGGGCCCGAGCCGCGCTCCCGCCCGGCGGGGGTTTTCCGTTTCGGACACAAAAAAGAGCCGGCGAGCGGCTCTTTTTGCGTTTATCAGTCGTCATACATCCAATACTCGTCGGCGCCGGGAGCGTCGGACGCAAGCTTGGGGTTGTAGATGCGGAAGAGCCAATTGCCCTCGGCTGAAAAAGCCAAGCATTTGGCTTTTTCCGGGCGCCTCCTGCCCCGCCAAGGGGGAAGCCCAACGCTTTGCATCCTCAAAAGCTTTCTCCCGGGCGTGGAGGGCAGCCCGACAGCCGCCCCGAACCCCCCGATTATCTCGTACGACCGTACGAAAACGGGCATTTGAGTACCAAAAATGGTACTCAGCCAAAATATATTTTAAAAAGGGTGTAATTTTCGCCCCAAAAAACTGTCTATATAAGTAGAGGGACATTTTCGCCTCCCGCATACGATCCCTCAGTCGGCTTCCGCCGCCAGCTCCCTTTACGCAAGGGAGCCATCCTGCCAACCGAAAGGAGAACCAAACAAATGAAACGCATCATAGCTTTATCGCTCTGCATACTCACCCTTTTCTTCTGCGCCTGCCAGCCCACGCCGGATCACGACATAATCGTGAACAAGGCGGAGGCGACGATACCTGTGGCAAAGACCGCCGATCCGAAAGCAGCGGCGACAGATGACAGCGGAGCAAATAACGATGGTGATCCGGATAAGACTGCCGCTCCCTTCGATTTTCCCGAGGGCGATCCCAAGGCGAGCAGGGCGGATATCCCCGAGCACGTAAAGCTCGAGGCCGATCCGCAAAATGACATTCATGTGGTGATCGATGCAGAAGTAACGATAGACAGGAACGGATCGTTCCCGGTAATTGAAGTCAGTCGGATGAAAACCATGTCCGATCCCGGCTTTGTCAAAAAAATGATCTCGCTTCTTTGCCCGTCCGAATCGACGGTTTATAAAGCATGGCCGGAAACAAAAGACGAGATCGCCGAAAAGCTTGCAACGCTTATGGGCTATGACGGACGGTTAGGCGAATTGGTTTTTGTCGAGCCTGATGATATAGACTATTATAGAGAAATGTATAAGGCGGCTCCGAATGAACCCGAAAGAACAGCGGTGGGTTTAGAAGAAGGTTTTTCCCCGGAGCAGTACTATGTTGAATACCCGGATGGCGGGATAGGGTTATTAAACTTTCTGGACGATGGGGCAAGCGGAGCCTTTCTGATGAACAGATATGATTGGATCTGTTATAAAGGAATGATGGTCGATTCACGCGGCAAGTCGTTGCCAACACCCGATTTAAAGCTCGACATCTCAAAGGAAGATGCAGTCAAAATAGCCGAAGAGTTCTTTTCCGCCATGGGCATGCCGGGCTATTCTCCCGAAAAGTCAAGAGAAGTGTTCATCTTGAACAGCAATAATTATGAGTTTTACGATCGTCGTTGGGAATTGACTTTTTCCAGACAGATCGGAAGCGGTGTTTCGTTTAAAGAATGGGATGATGAAAGCTTCATTGCCTTCAGCGATCCAAGATCGGTAGTCGGAAACCCGTGGAAACGAGCAGAGCGAATACACATATACATATCAGACGAAGGGATCAAACAAATTTCATGGACAACACTTACCGAGACGACCGGGATCATTGCCGAAGATGTGGCTTTTCTCGGCTTAAACGAGATCATACAGCGCGTTTCGGATCAATTCGGTTTTGAATACGCCGGTTCCGGGAGTACGATCAAGATCGATTCGATGGAATTGGTCTATGGACTTGTGAGCGAAAAGAATGCTGCCGATCGCGGTCTTTACGTCCCTCTTTGGCAGATAGATTATAATGAATTGGAAGGAGAGCCACAGGAGATGAGATTGTTCTTCTCGGCAATCGACGGCGGCGTGGTCGAGCCGAGGATACAAACGAACCTCGGAGGCTATTGACGGATACGATTTTTCTATACCCCCGCAGAGCCCGAGCCGCGCTCCCGCCCGGCGGGGGGTATAAAAAAGAGCCGGTCGCCCGGCTCTTTCGCTTTATCATTTTATTTGCGGCACCAGCCGATTATTTCGGATACGCCCTTATAGGTCTCGACGGCGCCGCCGCGGTCGATCACCAGTGTGGGCGCCTGATTGACGCCGTATTTATTGATCATGTCCAGATGCTGCGAAGCCATAAGCTCGTCATATTCGATCCCGGCCTTGTTCAGCACGGATTCGGCCATTGCGCAGTTGGGGCAGGTCTCGGATACAAAGAGCATGGGGCGCGCGTCAAGCTGCTCGGGGGCGGAAACGACCTTATATGTGCAGGCGCATTCATCCTGCATGGGGCCGTTGTGCTTCAGCACGGAGCGATCTATCACATAGGTCTGACGATCCTTGAATTCCTGCGTCTTGCCGTCGTTCCAATTCTGCACGGGGCGATAATAGCCGGTGATGCGGGAGTAGACCTCGGTCTTTTTGCCGCACTCGGGGCAGATGAAGTGCTCGCCCTTGATATAGCCGTGATCCGCGCACACGGAATAGGTGGGGCTCATGGTGTAATAGGGCAGGCGATAGTTCTCGGCGATCTTGCGCACAAGGTTGGCGCAGGCCTTCCAGTCGGGCAGCTTTTCGCCGAGGAACGCGTGGAACACCGTGCCCGAGGTGTAAAGGGTCTGCAGATTATCCTGGATATCGAGCGCCGAGAAAATGTCCTCGGTGTAGCCCACGGGCAGATGCGAGGAGTTGGTGTAATAGGGGGTGCCGTTCTCGTTGGCGGTGATGATATCGGGGAACTGCTCCTTATCGTGCTTGGCAAAGCGATAAGTGGTGCTCTCCGCCGGGGTGGCCTCCAGGTTGTAAAGATCGCCGTATTCCTCCTGATAATCCGAAAGGCGCTCGCGCATGTGGTTGAGCACTTCCTGCACGAACTGCTGAGTTTCGGGATGGGTGAGATCCTTGCGCAGCCAGTTGGCGTTAAGGCCCACTTCGTTCATGCCGATAAGGCCTATGGTGGAGAAGTGGTTGGCAAAGGTGCCCAGGTAACGCTTGGTGTAGGGATAGAGGCCTGCGTCGAGCAGCTTGGTGATGACGGTGCGCTTGGTCTTTAAGCTGCGGGCGGCAACGTCCATCAGGTGATCGAGACGGGCATAGAAATCCTTCTCGTCCTTGGCAAGATAGGCGATGCGGGGCATATTGATGGTGACGACGCCCACGGAGCCGGTGGATTCGCCGGAGCCGAAGAAGCCGCCGGATTTCTTGCGCAGCTCGCGCAG
>JAEEGL015274629.1_pt1 | contig 19036 bp, 21 predicted proteins | sample 9134231 | NCBI WGS metagenome assembly JAEEGL01 (sample SAMN16246548, study PRJNA631951) | gut metagenome | biome: gut microbiome; feature: rumen; material: fiber-attached | host: Bos | place: Iran: Karaj | collected 2018-10 | reverse complement strand
GTTTGATTTTGTTAAAACTGGCAATATCCCAATTATAGCAGCCTTCGTTGTGGTAGTAAATCAACTCTGGTGATTGTGCCTCGCTGAGCAAAGCAATGTCAAATGAACTGTGTCTGCCAACGTTTATTCTGATGTCACCATTCAGACGATAGTCGCCATTGCGTATGCTGCCAGTGACCTCTTCTGCCGATGCTGCCAGCTTTATTCTCTTTAACTGAAATTCTGCTCTGGCATAGGGGCTGACAGAGAATTCTTGGACGCTGGCTCTGTTAAAGGATTGCCCTGCAAACTGTATTCGGTTGTATTCGGGTCTGATACCGAAAAGTATTATTAAAGGATTCTTCCAGCGGTGATCCATATATGCATCGTTGGTCCAGTACAGTTCGCTCGACAGCTTGTAATGTGCTGTAGAATCAAAGTAGTGTGTTGTGTCAAGTGTGGCGGTGTTGTAGAACCAACTGTCGGCTTGACTGTCGTAGAATGTCCTGCTTTTTTTTGAAAAATCTATATCCAGTGCAAAAACGCCGGTATTATAGGTATGGGGATTGGGGGGTAGGATAGTGTCTACGCCTATGATGGTATCTCTGTTTTTGATTACGAGGTTAAGCTCTGAAACAACACCAGATACACTGTCTTTGTCGTATTCGTGACGAGCTGTGACCGTGTCGGTTTTAATGGTGTCATATAAGGTTTTAACTATAGGTTTTAGGTGTTGAAACTGTCGTACGGTATTGTAGCTCTGATGTATGTGAATGTCAAAGTCGCGCCATTGGTTTTGGGCGGCATACATATTTACAGGCACACCGGCCTCGCGAGAATAGTCCCAGCACGTAGTGTCATTCTGTACTCCGCCGTTTTCCTGTTGGCGAAGGCGGTTGAAGCTTATGCCGGCTTGCAGTTGGTAGCGGGCATCTTCTGAATAGTAGTTTGTCGTTGCGTCAAGAATATGGTTTGTGACCTCGCTGTTGGTGTATAGTCCGTCGCGACTCACCAAGTCGTAAAGGAATGCGATATTCCAGCGCGGCTTTATGTTTTGTGTGTGGATTATACTGATTTGGTAATCTTTGTTCAGCGAACTGCCATAGCTGAGTAGGGTATAGGGCCTCAGTGTTTGATAGTATTTGCCTGTGTGCAGATATTTACGATATACGGAGTTTGCGTCTTTTTGCCATTCCAATGACAATGGTTCTGTTATCGTCGGTATGTCCGACGTTATAATCGTTCCAATGTCGTATGGATACACAGACAGGTGTACTTGTCCAAGTGAGCCTTTGTCAATATAATACTTCCCGTCCATTCGGTGTACTGGGTTGAAAAACTCAATACCTGTCGGGTCAAGACTGGGACGAAAATAATGGTATAGTTTTACCGCTCTTTTTATTTGCGGAAAACAAAAGACGGAGCCTGTTAAAATCGAGTCGGCCTCTTCTGAATCTTCGAATATGATGCCTTCAGGTTCGTTGTTCTGTGTCGAGTCGGGAGTTTCGTCGTTGTTGAGAGGAAAAGCGTTGTTGTAGTTGTTGTTTTGAGTTGGTGCAGAGGTGTTTGAGGTATTGCTGTTTCTTGTCGGCCTTTGTCCGTAAGTGTGTAAGGGGACAACCATTCCTGCGGCAAAAAGCAGCAAGAGGACAAATGTTTTTTTATGGTTGTCCATTCTCAAGGGCTAAATGTTTTGTTTAAACAAATATTTTACTGCTGATGCAGGAAACGCTCAACATCAATGCCTGCCACACATCCTTTGGCAGCTGCTACACAGGCTTGACGATAGTTGGGATCGCATACGTCGCCGGCAGCGAAGACACCGGGGATGTTGGTGGCGCTGCTGGGGTTTTGAACTTTGATGTAACCTGCTTCGTCCAATTCAAGCTGTCCGTTGAGGAAAGCAGTGTTGGGCTGATGTCCTATGGCAACGAAGAAGCCTGCAATGTTAATGCGTTTCACTTCACCGCTCTTGACGTTCTTGATGTCGGCACCGACAACGCCGTCCATATCGTTTCCGATGATTTCCTGTGTTACGCTGTTCCAGAGCACTTCGATTTTTGGATTCGTCAACACTCTGTGCTGCATAGCTTTGGAAGCACGCAACTCGTCGCGTCGTACAATCTGATATACTTTGTTGCATAGTGTCGCCAGATATGTAGCTTCCTCGCAAGCTGTGTCGCCGCCGCCTACAACTGCTACGTCCATATTTTTGTAAAAGAATCCGTCGCAAGTGGCACAGGCAGAAACACCTTGTCCATAATACTTCTTCTCGCTGTCAAGTCCCAGCCAGCGAGCTGAGGCGCCTGTGGCTATGATTACGGTCTCCGCTTCTATTTCTTCGCCTTTGGTGTCTTTGGCTATGAAGGGGCGTTTGGAGAGATTTATTTCTTCAATGTTGCCTTGGCGAATCTCCGTGCCGAATCGTTCGGCTTGTTTTCTCAAGTCGGACATCATAGCTGTACCGGAAATGCCTTCGGGATATCCGGGGAAATTCTCTATCTCGGTGGTTATTGTGAGCTGTCCACCAGGTTGAATGCCTTCGTATAGCAATGGTTTAAGGTCGGCACGACCTGTGTATATGCCTGCTGTGTATCCGGCAGGACCGGAGCCGATGATTAAGCAACGTGTGTGTGTCATTTTGTGATAGGTATTATTTTGTTATATGATTTAGAAGTTCAATGTAATGCCGGCCTGCAACAATCGGTTGAATTGGCCTTTGTTGCTGCGGAATATGCGATAGGTGCCGCTGCCATTCTCCTTCGCTGTGTTAAGCATCGAATTGTAGTATCTTATGTCTGCACCTATATGCTCGGTAAACTTGTATCGAATGCTAATGCAAATTGGCAATGCATCCATTCGTTTGTAATTGTCCGACTGCAAAGCGTCGTATGCACCGTCTGTGGTGACATTGGCTTTGGCCAGTATTGCCAGCGCCACTCCGGCTCCTATGCGCAACTGGTTGTTGTTTAGAAGGTCGTAGGCAATCATCAAAGGAACCTCTACATAAAGCAGCGAGATGTGACGATCCAAACTGCTGCTCTCGATGCGTGAACCTTTTTGGCTGATACCTAGTTCCACAACAAAACGCCAGCTGCCGTCGTCGCTTAGCGGAAACGATGTGTTCAATGCACCGTGGTAGCCTATTTTGTTATAGCTGCCAGAAGCGTCGCCGTCTATTTGGCAAAGGTTTATGCCTCCACGCAACTCGAAGTCAAATTCATTGCCTCGCGAACTTTTTCTATGCTGGGCGTCTGCAGTATAGGATGCCGACAGTAACAGCAGGACAATGATGTAATATTTTAATGATTTCATAGTTTCATCCTTTCTACAAGTCTGGTTGTCGATTCGCCTGGCACCAAGCTCAAAAGCTCCAGCCGGCCGCCATAGGATTCGACAAAGTCGGCACCGACAACATTGTCGCGGGTGTAATCGCCGCCCTTCACAAGGATGTCGGGACGTACGGTCTCTATCAGTCGCAACGGAGTGTCCTCATCGAAGATTACAACATAGTCGACAAAAGAAAATGCAGCCATTACTATTGCGCGGCTCTCTTGATGCGATACTGGCCGTTGGGGACCTTTGAGGCGTTGCACAGAGGCGTCGCTGTTCAATCCTACTATCAGCAGGTCGCCAAGATCACGCGCTCTGCTCAGATAGTCCACGTGACCTCTGTGCACAAGGTCGAAACATCCGTTGGTGAAAACAACCGTGGGAGAACTTTCGCTACGCAGCCTGTTGAGAATAATCTCAAGGTCGTGTAGCGAAACAATTTTGTTCTTAATGTCAGTATTGAAATTTGAATTCATTTCTCCCTTTTTTTTAGTAGTGAGAAGAATACCAGATAAGCCAACCCAACAACCAGAACAATGGCCTGTTGCGACCCCCACAACAACCATCCGCAGGCAAGCCCTGTCGACTCACTGATGCCGTACAGAGCCAGCGCCTGCCACACAAGGACAGGGTAGGCTCCCAAACCGCCTTGCGATATCATCATTCCCACCGAGCCGAACAGATATATTACAAACGCTGTTTGGAAACCCAAGTGTGCCGTGTCGGCAAAGGCTTCAAGTATTATCCAGCCGCCGGCTATGTACAGAAAGTATATGATTATGCTGTACAGCAGGAACAGAAGAGTCGCTTTGGGTCCGAGGTGCAGTATGCTCTTCACACCGTCGACACAGCCTGTAATAAGTTTGATTAATTTTTGGTATAAACTGAATTTTAGAAGTTTCTCGTGGAAAATCTTGTAGGCCACAAAGAGTAAAACCAGCATTATGACTCCGGCCGCGGCAATTCCTGCCAATGTCGGCAACGAGCTGAATTTTTGCGACAAAGCATCGTATATGAAATCTTTCACGCTGCTGAACATCAGCAAGAAACCAATCAATACAATGACAATAAACATCATCATATCGATGATTCGTTCCGTCACAACTGTGCCGAGCGATTTTTCCAGGGGTATCTTCTCGCTTGTGCGAAGCATCGCACAGCGCATCACCTCGCCCAGCCTCGGGAATGCCAAATTTGCCAAATACATAACCATCACGGCACCAAATGTCTTGTTGATGCTTGGATTGTGCTCCAAAGGCTTGAAAAGCAGTTTCCATCGCAGCGCCCTGAAAAAGTGTGATGCAAGGCTTGCAACCATCACAACGCACACCCAGCCCCATCGTGCCGACAGAAACGACTGCCATATTGCGGCTTTCTCTTCCGGCTCCAGTTTGAGAAGAAACCAGTATATAAAGAAGATTCCAATGCCGAGGAATACGATGAACTTCAGTATGTCACCCAGCCTTTTATTCATTGCAGATGGTTGTCTTTGGGGAAAATGACCGTAGGATGCCATCTCTTTGCCTCTTCAAAGTCCATCGAAGCGTATGAGGCAATAATCAGTAGGTCGCCAACCGTGGCCTTGTGAGCGGCGGCACCGTTTATGCCTATTATGCCGCTACCGGCCTCTCCTTTAATGATATAGGTCGAAAAACGCTCGCCGTTGGTGATGTTGTAGATATCTACACGCTCATTCTCTATCATATTGGCAGCGTCAAGCAAATCAGCATCAATAGTGATACTTCCGATGTAGTCAAGGTTGGCTTCGGTAACTGTAACTCTATGTATTTTAGATTTTAAAACCTCAATAAACATAGTCAAAAATTTTTGCAAAAATACACTATTTCAGCGAAATGGCAAAATATTTTTTATGCAAAAATAAGATATAGCAAAACGCAGACCAACAAGGTGTAAATCATTATTTTACCAGCAGGCACAGGCTTCAGGCCGTCCATATCCTCGTCGCTGAAACGGCGGTTGATGCGTTTCTTCACGGTAGCATCTTTCGGTGAGGTAGGGGGTGTCTCCATCAGGTTGCCATCGCTGTCGAAACGCGAAACGTAATGGAATTGAGGCCTTTCGCGTTTTCGGAACAAGTCCTTCAGTGTTATTTTCTGTTGCTCTTTGCGTTCCTTGCGGTCAATGTCGCGCAGCCGTTTCTGGAAATAATCAAGGTCTTTGTCTGGCTCGTTGTTTTCCATTCTTTGTTCCTCATACTCCTCTTTCAGCTTTTCGTCATCCAACGGCAGACCATTCTCAAGACGGTATTTTGTCTTCAGCTTCTCCCATTCTTCCTTCTCAGGGTCGTAAAACCACGGTTTATAGTGGAACTGGCGTGGCTTGGGCGTGTAAAACATCGGCATAGTTTGAATCTCCTTTTATTCTCTAAAACAAAAAAAAGCCCAATTTATTGTGTTACTCCAAAATGTTTCTTTGTTTTATGACAATCAGCTAACTAACCGATTGTTTATAACTTTTTTCTTTTTCTTGAAACTTTTTGTGTACTTTTGTAAACGCTTTCTGTTGAGGATATAAAGCCTTTGCGGAAACTATGGTTTTGATAATTAAATAAATAAAATACAATTATGGATATTACAGGAAGATTAATTAAGATTTTGCCCGAAATGCGTGGCGAGTCCCAGCGTGGGCCTTGGGTAAGAGGTGGTTTTGTAATCGAAACAGAGGATACCTACCCGCGTCAGGTCGCTTTCACTCTCTTTGGTGAAGACCGTCTGGCAATGGTCAATGCACTGGTTATGAATGCCCCCGTTGTTGTGACTTTCTCGCCCGAAAGCCGTGAGTTCAACGAACGCTGGTATACCGATCTGCGCTGCATCCGTGTGGTGCCTTTCAACGGCGCTGCCGCTCCTGCTGCCGCTCCCGCCGCACAGCAGGCTGCTGCCCCTGCAGCACAACCGGCCGCCCCTGCAGCACAGCCTTCTTTTGCTTCGCAACCCGCCGACAGCGACGACGACTTGCCGTTCTAATCGGGTTTTAAATCATTTGGAATCAGGCGGGATACGTCCCGCCTTTATTTTTGTCTTATGGAAAAACAGGAACTCCGCAAACAGGTACGTGCAGCCAAGCGCGCTGTATCGCTCGAAGATAAGATAAAACGCTCACATCCCATTATGCAGCAGGTCGAAAAACTGAAATCCTTCCTCAATGCCAAAACTGTGCTATTGTATTGGTCTATGGACGATGAAGTTTATACGCACGACTTTGTAAATCGGTGGTACCAAGAGAAATGCCTCCTGCTTCCCTGCGTCGACGGCGACGACTTGCTGCTGCGCCAATACACCGGCCCCGACAGTATGCAGCCCGGGCCGCAGTTCGGCATCCCCGAGCCTGTAGGTCCTGTCTTCGAGGCACTTGAGCAAGTACAGATGATAGTAGTTCCAGGCGTAGCCTTCGACCACAACAAGAACCGTATGGGGCGGGGAAGAGGTTTCTATGACCGTCTTCTCAAATCAACGCCCAACGCCGTCAAGGTCGGCGTAGCCTTCTCGTTCCAACTCTTCGACACCATCCCCACCGAGCCCTTCGATGTCCCGATGGATGAAGTGATTAGCGAGTAAAACAATTATCGATTCGTAATCCTGTGGAAGTAGATCAGCAGGCCTGTGGTTAGCAGAACCATAGCGCCGAGGATGACCCAGAATGAGGTGGTGCTGGTGACGAACGGGAAGTCGACATTCATACCGAACAAGCTGGCAATCACCGTCAGCGGAAGCATAATCGTGCTGAAATAGGTCAGCACTCGCATAATGTCGTTAGTGCGGTTTGTCTGCAGTGAATCAAACGTTTGCGACAGACCTTCGGTCAACTCTCCATAGTCTTCGACCAAGTCGTACATCTTCTGGTACTGGTCCAAGATATCGCCCCAGTAGTCTTCCATATCCAGCACTTCAGGGTCGACAAAGCCCTTGATGCCACCGCTCTCAAACATATGAAGCACACGCAATTGCGGCTTGAACGAGGTGTTGAGCAAAATGATGTTGCGGCGCGTGGTGCTGATGAGCTCGATGATGTTGCGCGCTTTCTTGTTGAAGATGTCGTAGTTGATGAGGTCCACTTCCGAACCGATGCTGAGGATAAGCTGATACGTCTCAAGCATCATTCGGTCGAGGATGGTATATAGCAGCAAGTCGCTGCAGGAGAATGCTTTCAGTGTGTCTTCGTCGTTCTCCTCAAGGTCTTCCTTCATCTCGTCAAAAAACTTCTTCACAACCCAGTTCGATTTGCCGACGGTGATGATGTAGTCCTTGCCCCAGAAGATTTTCACCTCACGGATACGCACGTTCTTGTTGCCCTTGTCGAAATAAGGGAAGTTGAGAATGAGGAAGTAATAGTCGTCGTATTCGTCAATCTTCGGACGCTGGTTGGTGCTTCTAACGTCCTCGATGTCCAAAGGGTGGAAATCGTAGTTCTCAAGCAGATAACGGAAGTCATCTTCGCTCGGATTCGTTATATGTTGCCATTTCAGAGACCCGTGTTGGATGGTTTCTACCATATTTTCCTCCCTTCTTTTTTAGGCGATCACATTGGTGGTCAGTGTTCTACATTGCGATTGACGATTTGGATTAAAGTGCAAAAATACAAAAAAAATCAAAAATGCCAACTTTTAATCTACAAGATTTACAAGATTTCACGAGCGAAGCGAGCAGGAGAATAATTACTAAACACGAATTACGCGGATTCAATCCGGAAATTTGTGTTGTTTTGTATGATTTTTATGAAAAAAAACGCCTGCTTTGGCTCTCCCAACACCCTGATATCCATATACCATCTTCTTATCAAAGTGCTATGAAAGCTTTATTAAACTTTTATCAAATTTTATATTTATAAACAATAATATATCTTTGGTTACGTTATGATAGGTATATGGTTCGGAGTTGCTGCGGACGAATCTGCTTGTTTTTGACTGTTTAACATTAAAAATCAACAATATGGGTACGGTAGGAAATGGTTTTGCGGGCGGTTTCAGCGGAAGGCTGGGCAATGTCATTGGCTATCAGTGGCGTGGACGCTGGTGTGTGCGCTCTATGCCGTCGCAATACCGCGATGCGCGCAGCGAGATGCAGTTGGCGCAACGTGCGCTGTTCCGCCAGATGATGAACTTCATCAGCAGGGCGAAAAAGGTGTTGAAAGTCGGGTTGCAAAAAGCGAGCCTTGATGCGCAAATGTCTGAATGCAACTATTTTATGAGTATCAACAAGCGTTGTTTCTCGATGGATGGCGATGTGTTGTCGGTCGACTACGAATCGCTGCGGTTAAGCGAAGGACCCGTTGCACCTGTGGCGTTCTATGTGCCGCAAATGGTTGATGATTTGACTGTTAGTGTTGGTTTTGACAAGAATCCGCTGCGCCGCGCTGTCAAATCAGGCGACGAGGTCTATCTTGTCGCCTATTGTCCTGAGGTTGACGACTTTGCCCTGTCGTCGCCGTCGTACCGCTATGCTGGGAATATAGAGATGGTTTTCAATCGTTTGTGGCGTGGTCGGGAAGTGCATCTGTGGGGTTTTGTCCGCGACCGGGCGGGCAGGGCTTCGCTATGCCAATATATAGGCTGCGGTGTTTTGGACGCTGCTGTGCAGTCGTTTGTCTCTCAAGAAGATGGGGAAGGTGACGATATGGGTGTTTCCGCAGGCGAGCAGCCTTCGTATCAGTCGTTTAGGTCTGATGGTGGCTGCAAAGAACCGTCTTTGCCCAATAAGTGCGATGGCGGCCGTTCGGCACCGATGTGACGCGTCGACGTGTGATTGCCTATTTGTATTTTTTCAGGATTTCTTTAACAGCCTGCTCCGCGATTTCTTCTCCGGCATTGTATCAGTAGACGGTACCCCAGATGTCGCCGTTTATTGCTCCCTTTTCAAGCTTCTCGATGCTCCGTTCCACGGCGCGCTGCTGGCGTTTGCTGCGCTTGAAGGTGTCCGTTTTTTGCGCCGATGCGCAAAGCACTTCGCATATCAAGGTTAATATTGCGAGTGCTTTGCGCATAGGAACAGAATCTTATGGTTAACGTTAAGGTCAAAGTCGAGTTATTCTTCAGGCTTGTGGTTGCCGGCGAAGAGCTGCTTGATCCATTCGCGGTTGAGGCGGGCAATGTTCTGTCGCTTGATTTGTTTGGGGCATTCGGCCTCGCAGGCGTAGGTGTTGGTGCAGCTGCCGAAACCAAGTTCGTCCATCTTGCAGACCATCTTCTTGACGCGTTCGTTGGCCTCGACCTGACCTTGCGGCAGCATAGCGAGGTGTGCCACTTTGGCACCGACGAAGAGCATAGCGCTGGCGTTCTTGCAGGCAGCCACGCAGGCTCCGCAGCCGATGCACTCGGCAGCGTCCATAGCCATATCGGCAAAGCGTTTGGGTACGGGGATGGCGTTGGCATCGGGCACACCGCCTGTGGTGACGCTGACGTAGCCGCCCGACTGGATGATCTTGTCGAAAGCGCTGCGATCCACCACGAGGTCGCGGATGATGGGGAAGGCCTTGGCGCGCCAGGGCTCGATCCATATCTCGTCGCCGTCGTGGAATTTGCGCATATGCAGCTGGCAGGTGGTGATGCCGTCGTCGTTGCCGTGGGGACGGCCGTTGATGTATAGACCGCACATACCGCAGATGCCCTCGCGGCAGTCGTTGTCGAAGCAGACGGGGTGGGCGATATGGTCGTTGATGAGCTGCTCGTTGAGGATGTCAAGCATCTCGAGGAAGGAGCATTCGGGCGATATGTCGCTGACCTTGTAGGTCTCGAAGTGCCCTTTGGCTTTGGCGTTTTCCTGACGCCATATATGAAGTGTGAAGTTCATAGTCTTGTTTTTTTACCTTAACCTTAACTTTAACTTTAACGGGCTGACGCAGTTGTGAGTGCTGGTTTCATTCTGAGGTTAACGTTAAGGTTAACGTTAAAGTCATTAATTCTTATAATTTCGTGTTGCAATCTTGATGTGCTCGTAGTTGAGTTCCTCTTTGTGGAGTGTTTCGGGGTTGGCGTGGCCTTGGTACTCCCAGGCGGCGACGTACATAAAGTTCTCGTCGTCGCGCTTGGTTTCGCCGTCTTCGGTCTGGCTCTCGGTGCGGAAGTGTCCTCCGCACGACTCCTTGCGGTGGAGTGCGTCGGCGGTGATGAGGCGAGCCAGCTCGAAGTAGTCGGCCAGTCGCAGAGCTTTTTCCATTTCGGGGTTGAAACTCTCGATGTCGCCGGGCACCTGCACGTGTTGCCAGAACTCGTTCTCGAGTTCGTCAATCATTGCAGCGGCCTTGGTGAGGCTCTCCTCGTTGCGGCTCATACCCACGTATTCCCACATAATGTGGCCGAGGCGTTTGTGGAAGTAGTCGACGGTCTTGTCGCCCTTGATGTCCATAAGGCGCTGTTCGCGCTGGCGCACACTCTGTTCGGCTTCGTCGAACTCGGGTGTGTCGGTGGAAATGTGGCCGATGGTGATTTGGTCGGAGAGGTAGTTCTGCAGCGTATAGGGCAGGACGAAATATCCGTCGGCCAGACCCTGCATCAGAGCCGAAGCTCCGAGGCGGTTGGCGCCGTGGTCGGAGAAATTGGCTTCGCCGGCAGCGAAGAGGCCGGGGATGGTGGTCTGCAGCTCGTAGTCGACCCAGAGGCCGCCCATCGTGTAGTGGACGGCGGGGTAGATCATCATCGGGGTCTCGTAGGGATTGTCGTCGGTGATTTTCTGATACATCTGGAAGAGGTTGCCGTATTTCTGTTCGACGACCTTCTTGCCCAGACGCTTGATGGCGTCGGCAAAGTCGAGATAGACGGCCAGACCTGTCGAGCCTACGCCATAGCCAGCATCGCAGCGTTCCTTGGCGGCACGGCTGGCGACATCGCGCGGCACGAGGTTGCCGAAGGCTGGATAGCGGCGTTCGAGGTAGTAGTCGCGCTCCTCTTCAGGTATGTCGTTGGCTTTCTTTTGTCCGGCACGGATGGCTTCGGCGTCTTCTTTCTTCTTGGGAACCCAAATGCGGCCGTCGTTGCGAAGGCTTTCACTCATAAGGGTGAGCTTCGACTGGTAGTCGCCGTGGACGGGGATGCAGGTGGGGTGGATCTGCACGTAGCAGGGGTTGGCAAAGAGTGCTCCTTTGCGGTGGCATATCCAGGCTGCGCTGCCGTTGCTGTTCATAGCGTTGGTGCTGAGGAAGTAGACGTTGCCGTAGCCGCCGGTGGCGAGCACCACGGCGTGTGCTGCATAGCGTTCGAGCTTGCCGCTGACGAGGTTGCGGACGATGATGCCGCGGGCACGTTCCTTACCGTCTTTGTCTTTCACCAGTACAAGTTCTTCCATCTCGCAGCGGGTGTGGAGTTTCACGGTGCCGCGGTTGATTTCGCGGCTCAAGGCGCCGTATGCGCCAAGCAGCAGCTGCTGACCCGTTTGTCCACGGGCATAGAAGGTTCGGCTCACCTGAGCGCCACCGAACGAGCGGTTGTCGAGCAGGCCGCTGTAGTCGCGGGCGAAGGGAACACCCTGTGCCACGCATTGGTCGATGATGTCGCCGCTGACCTCGGCCAGACGGTAGACGTTGGCTTCGCGGGCACGGTAGTCGCCGCCCTTGATGGTGTCGCGGAACAGGCGCTCTACGCTGTCGCCGTCGTTCTGGTAGTTCTTGGCTGCATTGATACCGCCCTGTGCTGCAATCGAGTGGGCGCGACGCGGCGAGTCCTGTATGCAGAATATGTCAACATTGAATCCCAGCGCACCGAGCGAGGCGGCTGCCGATGCTCCGGCCAGGCCGGTACCGACAACGATGATGTCGAGTTTGCGCTTGTTGGCGGGGTTGACAAGTTTTTGTTTGATCTTATAGTTGGTCCATTTTTCACTGAGGGGACCTTCGGGTATTTTGGAATCGAGAACCATTCTGATTTTGATTTTTGAATTGGGAATTATGATTTTAGAGGCCGAAGAAGACTCCTATCGGCACAATGGCGAAGCCGAGGCAGACTACCCAGCAGTAGATGATGCCGAGTATCTCGACCAGTCTGGAGTATTTGTAGTGGTTGAGACCGAAGGTCTGGAACGCCGACTCGAAGCCGTGGCGGATGTGCAAACCGACGACAAGGAAGAACACAAGGTAACCCAGCACAATATGCCAGATACTGAACTTCTGACGGGCCATAGCGTAGAAGTCGGGCTCGAATTCGGCCTTGGGGAAGGCTTCCTGAAGGACGGCTTTGTCTTCGGCGCTGATTTGGCGTATCCATTGCATATCCTTGCTGGTCTTGCCGTCGTTGATGAGGTTCATAAACGCCACTCTGGCTTCTTCGCTGATTTCCTGATCAGGCTCGCTGTTCATAAATTCTTCTGTCTTGACCATATATGTGCCTTCGACGAAGTTGAGCTTTACGAAATAGAAGTCATAGAAATGGAAGATGAGGCACACCAGCAGCAGGCTGCCGCTGATGATGGCCAGCTTGGAACCTTTGGCGGTCTTGGTGCGACTTGTCTGGTGGTAGCGCACCGGGCGGTTCTTGCGGTTCTGCCACCACAGGTAGACGGAGAGGCAGATATGAAGTAAGAATGTACCGAGCAGTACGACCTCAAGTACTTTGACAATGACGTTGGTGCCCATAAAATGGGTGAAAGCACCGTAGGCTTCGCCGCCGTCCTTGGCCAAGATGAATAGGTTGGCACACATATGGAACAGCAGGAATACCAACAGAAATGCGCCGAACAGTGCAACGAGCAGCTTCTTTGTTATAGAGCTGATTTTGATTAGTTTATTTGTGTCCATCAGTTATTGATTATTAGTATTTACGTTTTGCAAAGATACTCATTTTTATTGATATACAGGATGCTTGTTTTGGGCTTTGTTCATAAATTATTATGAATTTTTAAAAATTTTCGTATTTTTGCAATTGAATAGTACAAACTAAAAAAAAATAATCGTATGAGAACTAGAATGTTATCGTTGTGCGCTATTTTTGTCACATTGTTGTTATTCTCCTGTGGTAAAAAAGAAGGCGTATATAATCCTGAACGTAAAATAATAATGGTAGAGACGGCAAAAGCCTCAATAAGAGAAGTTCGTGACAATCCGACAGACGAATGGGTGTTTGATGATTCAAGCAGATATGTTACTTCAGAAATGTGGACTTGGGATGGCGACAAGCTAATGAACATCCGTTATAGCAGTAACGGCGGCATTGCCACAAATGATGAATTGCTTGAGTTTGAATACGACGGCGATAGAATACAACGCATTGTGGAAAGGAACCGTGGGTTGAGGGTTGAAGTCAGATATGACGGACGAAAAGTGGAAACCATCAGTATGTATGAGCGGGATATAGAGGCGGCAAAAGCCACATTCAGCCACAAACGAGGCAAAGTGTCGAGCATTGAGGAACAAACACTTGATTTTCTGTGTAAAAAAGACAAGGAATTGTTTAGACGAATCATAGGAATGGTTGTTGACAATGATCCTGTATCCATAAGCGTTGATAACAACGAAAGATTCCTCAAAAACACTAAAAGCGACAATTTTGGATGGTACTATGAATGGCTTGATTTTGAATGGAACGGTGACAATATTGAGATGGCAAACTACTACACTGATAGTCACGACAAAAAATATGCTACATACGAGTACGAATATGATGACGCTACAAACCCATATGCCGGAATGACCTATTGTGGTTTTGGTGGGGATTTCGGAGAGCAGTCTTTCTGGCTAAACGCCAATAATTTGACAAGAAAGAAAACGACTTATTCTTCAGGTGAAACCGATGTCCAGGATTTTACATATACCTATGACAATGATTGGCCGCTAAGCAAGACCAATGTGGAGGTGGATTCATATTATCATTCTGCCTTTGATAAGTATTTGAAAGTTACACGTACCACTGTTACACGTTTCACATATCAAGACAATGATTAGGTATGAAGCAATGTGATAGCGTAGTGGAGAAAGCACTGTCTTAACCTGAAATAGTTGACACTTTGAGGCGCAATACCCCAAAGTAGAAATGATACAGAAAAAATGCGATAGTGGTGCGGTAAGCTATAATTTTAGTTATTTACCGCACCGCTATCATATTTTTTTGCCATCCGGCAAATCAGAAAAAAGATAATAAAAAAAGATCGCATATACGAGTTTGCGTATATGCGATCGGGTGATTAAAATTATACAGTCTCTCTTTTATGGGAGTCCGGAAAATATGATTTTGTCGTTAGTTGGAATTTTGCTGTCAGTGTTTATATAAAGATTTTATAATCTCGACTATATTCTATCTAACGAGAAAGATTGTTAGAGTAATGACGGAAAGTACTACAAATAAATTTGTTAATAGAGATCCAACTAATGTTGCAATTGTAAAACCCAGTCTGTGTTGGAAGAAGCTAAGATTGCTCATCCATCGCCGTTTGCCTTTTGATATTATTTCGTCATAGTTATTCCATACGAAGATTGTCATAATTACAGATAATACAAATGATGCAGCTGCAGATATTGGAATTATTTTTTCCAAGAAGGGATTAACTAAATCTTCGCCAATAGATTGACTCATTAAACCAGTACAAAAAACGGCTAAAAAAAATGACAGAACTATTGCTGTTGGAAGATTAGTAACAATCCAGCAAATTATTGATAAAATAATATACATTCCGTAGTTTTAAGAATTTTTGTATAATCTGTACCAATTGAGAATGATAAGGGATATCCAAATGACAAGAAAAATTATTAGGACTTGTTCGAAATTGTCTGCAGAGCCCGCACATATAGCTGATACAATAAGAGCTATTAATAGACGTAATAAACGTTTTTGTCTCTTTTTCCGTTTTGTTTCATTTTCTAATTCAAGTTGCTGTTGCCGCAGTAGTTCGTTTTTTGCGTTCAGATATGCATAGTATTCTTCATCGGTGTCAAACCACAACATATGTCCATCTTCATTTATTCTGTGTCTTGCCATAATATAAAAATATAATGTTTTGCCTACTCTTTATTGCAGTTTTCGGCATACCTGCGTAGTTTTTCTGGATGTTGCAACGTATCAGCGATAGCATCCGATATTTTCAAGCCTGTTTCCATCTCGATCCAAAGCCATTGGCCATTTGGATTGCATTCTAAAAAGATATAATCGCCCGAAGGTGTTACGATAAAATCGAATGCACCATAGTTCAATCTCATTTCCTCAAGAAAGGCAATGCATTTTTTTGCGATATTGTCTGGCAAATTGTGGATACTGTGTCTAAGTCCCTTGTCGTATCCTTGCCGCCAATCTATTTTACCGCTGTTGTCATCTTGCAGTTGAGAGTCTATTCTGCAAGAGAAAACCCTGTCGTATACTACTGTCACCCTTAATTCGAAGTCCTTAGGCAGATACTCCTGAATAAAGTTGGCTGTTTGTGAAAAAGCCTCAACTTCAATATCGGATAATAACGAAGAATGAACTTTTTGTGTAAAAAACACTCTTTCTGAGCCGTCTTGATATGTAATATTGTCGTCGCCGATCGGCTTCAATGCCACATCTTCATATTTCGAAGCAAATTTTACAATGTCTTCTTTACGATTGGAAAAACAAGTTGAAGGAGTTTTAAGCCCAACTTTGTGAGCAATGGCGTATTGTAGCATTTTTGACTCTGCCATACCATCATAGGCTATGCTTCCGATAGATGGTACACGTGAAATGTATCCACGAAAGAAGCGAAGGAACCCTTTTGCTTCGTTTATGTTGAACTGGTTAATTTCTTCTGTACTTTCCAAATAGAGTTCCTTAGGATATTCAGGCCTTCTATCCCATACTGCAGTCAGGTCTTTACTTTCAAGAGTAATTCCACTGTGAATATTGGTTATTATAAACCCACAGCCATTCTCTCTGCACCACCAACAGAAATGGTAATCTGTTAGCAATGCCTCGGAATTGAGACGGAACACGGGAACATCTATCCTACACAGTTTTTCTATTACAGGTGTAGGATGAACATCATCTTTGTTTGTGAAAACAAGAATCATTTAATAGAATTTCTTGTCGTCGTTAATGCTTTTAATATCGTTTGTATGCCCGTTCTTTGAGCCTGGAACAATTCTGTCACTTCGAGTGTTATGAAGTGATCCCATATTCCAAACGACTATCTGCTTGACAGGATCATAAATTATTGGCTCTTTAGAAGCTAACGAAGGCTTGTTGATCGTGGCTTTGGTGTATCCCATAAGCAAAGGCATAGGTACACCATTGATATTTGTTTTGTTGTACATCATTTTTTTTATGATTTGTAAAGATGAATGTTTTTTTATTGATAAAGGTCTGTTGATAAATGGCTTTTTTGATGAGCATTTTTGGCAAAACCAAGCCCATCATTTAGATAATCATTTTTTTAATTTAAAAATGTATCAATAGCATTATGCAAACGATGCCAGCTGAAACGTGATGCTGCAGGGTGCATTATGCAAATTACATCAACAACTTTGCCGCTTTCAAGCAAACAAGAACTTGTTTGGTGGCTTTCCCCATCAACAACAATTGAAGTTGAGTTGTTTCTGCATATTTCAGGAAGATGCCAATACAACCTATCACTCCAAACAATCAGTTTGTCGGGTTGATACTTGTTTATTACCTGCAAAAAGGGAACTTCTGCCTCTTTGTACAATATCTCTTTTACAGGTACACGCGGAGCATCCAATGATTCTTGCAGATAATTATAGAACACAAGCGAGTTCCATATTTCGCTACTTTCATCTGCTGTTGTATAACGATTAACCAAAGCACGTTCGAATTTAAGGAATGTGTTCATTGACCTGTTGTATTCCGTGTAAAGCCCTTTTCTTTGGTTTAGATAGGTGTTACCAACAACATCAGTTGTGGCATTGCAATCCACTACGTCGTTCTTGTCGAAATGATGACTCTCGCCAAGAACCATAATGCGTTTGCCAAAATAATTATTTGAGGCATAATTTTTGCCCACCCAGGGCAGGAAGTTGACTTTGTCCATTTTGTCTCTTTTTCTGCTCCGACCCTCCAACGGAAACGTTAATAACACCAAATAAGAAAAGCGTGAGGTTATGTGCTCACGTCCGTCTTTACCAGGTATCGCCAAACACCTTAATGGGTACGGGTTTAAGGAACATATCTCACGCCTGACGATATGCTTATTCTGTAGCATACACTATCAAGCGAAAGCATAAATGCTCTGTCCACCCATTTGAACTTTGGCGAAATTCGGTAAAGGGACTATATCGCAATGCTTTTCTTGCTTACGCTTTCTACCTATCGAAAGCAATTGCAAAATTACAAACATTTTCTGGAATGACAAAATGTTTTTTTTCAAAGAGCTATGAAACAACAAAGGTCTGCAATGAACATTGCAGACCTTTATTTAATGAAAATGCTTTATTGTTAATCATCCTCCGAAGTCGTCGAACATTATGTTCTCTGGGGCGACGCCGAGGTTGTCGAGCATCGATGTGACGGCTTTCGACATCGGGCCGGGGCCGCACATATAGTACTCGATGTCTTCGGGCGCGTGGTGATTCTTGAGGTAGGTCTCGTACATAACGTTGTGTACGAAACCGGCGGTGTAGGGCACTCCTGCTGCGTCGGCTGCCGGGTCGGGACGGTCGAGGGCCAGGTGGAAATGGAAGTTGGGAAAGTCCTTCTCCAATTGGTGGAAGTCGTCGAGATAGAAGACTTCGTTCAGGGCTCGTGCGCCATAGAAGTAGTGCATCGGACGGTTGGTGCAATGCAAAGTGCGGGTGAGGTGCATAATCTGAGCGCGAAGCGGGGCCATACCAGCGCCACCGCCGACCCAGATCATCTCGTTGTCCTGTGGTGTGTCGCTCCAACTGTCGTTCTCCGTGCCTCTTACGTGGAATTCGCCGTAGGGACCTGACATTACGACCTTGTCGCCAGGACGGAGCGAGAAGATATAGCTTGACGCAATGCCTGGATTTACCTGCATAAAGGGACTTCCTCCGCTTTCCGCTCTCCTCTTTCCGCTTTCCGTTTTGTCGATGGGTGGTGTGGCGATGCGGACGGTGAGCATAAAGACATTGCCCTCGTCGGGATAGTTGGCCATCGAGTAGGCGCGGACGGTGGGTTCGGGGTTGGAGCAATGGAGTCCGAACATACGGTTCTTCTCCCACGCGGGCAGATACTCGTCGCCTATCAGGCTGCGGTCGAAGTCGTTGTAGTCGATCTCGAACTTGGGTATCTTGATTTGGGCGTAGCTGCCTGGGACGAAGTTCATCTTCTCACCTTCGGGAAGTTGAACCTTGAACTCTTTGATGAATGTGGCCACATTGCGGTTGGAGATGACGGTGCATTCGTATTCCTTGATGCTCAGTATGCTGGCAGGAACGGCGATGCTCATATCTTCCTTTACCTTGACCTGGCAGCCCAAGCGCCAGCCTTGCTGTATCTCTTTGCGGGTGAAGAAGCCTGTCTCGGTGGGCAGTATGCTTCCGCCGCCTTTCAGCACCTGGCAGCGGCATTGGCCGCAGCTGCCTTTGCCACCGCAGGCCGACGGCAGGTGGATGTGCTGCTCGGCAAGGGTGGATATGAGGCTGTTGCCGGTGGGAACGGTGAGTTTCTTGTCGTCGTTGACGGTGATGGTTACGTTGCCTTGCGGCACCAGTTTGGCTCGCAGCACCAACAGCAGTACAACGAGCAGCAGTATTACGGTCAGAAAGACCGCCAAAGCGGATAATATAGTCTGTGTCATAGTTTTATTCCCATAAATGACATAAAGGCGATGCCCATAAGTCCAGTGATAATGAAAGTGAT
>JAEEGL011089972.1_pt1 | contig 19036 bp, 11 predicted proteins | sample 9134231 | NCBI WGS metagenome assembly JAEEGL01 (sample SAMN16246548, study PRJNA631951) | gut metagenome | biome: gut microbiome; feature: rumen; material: fiber-attached | host: Bos | place: Iran: Karaj | collected 2018-10 | reverse complement strand
TCACCGCCGCCGCCGGCTCCATCCCCTTCGCCGGTCTGCTGGTGGTGTGCCCGCTGGAGTTCGGCTTCATGCTCTGCTTCCTGCGCCTGATACGCGGCGAAGACAGCAGCGAGATGGTGGGCGACCAGTTCAGCGTGTTCAACAAGTACGGCCGCACGCTCGGCACGTCGCTGCTGATGACGCTGTACATCCTGCTGTGGTGCCTGCTGTTTGTCATCCCCGGCATCATCATGAGCTATGCCTACGCCATGACCCCCTACATCATGAACGACCGTCCCGACCTGGATGCCTCGGACTGCATCCATGAGAGCCGCGTGATGATGAAAGGCTACAAATGGAAACTCTTCTGCCTGGACCTGAGCTTCATCGGCTGGGCGCTGCTCTGCATCCTCACGCTGGGTATCGGTTTCCTGTGGCTGCAGCCTTATATCGAGGCTTCGCATGCTAAGTTCTATGAAGAATTAAAAGCCCGCAGGGCATAAAGATGCGTGGCATAAACGAAAAGAGAGGGGCGCCTGATGGCGCCCCTCTCTTTTCGTTTTATTCGAGTTTACTTAGTCTTTGTATTCGTACTCGATGGACGTGATGCCGGAGATACCTTCGATATACAGGACACTTGATTACTTTTTTGTTTAAAACAGTGATATAACGCAGCTGTTTATTGTATTATTGTAAGACGTATAAAAAAAACAAAAAATTTTATCTTGTCAGGTTCCACGTTAAGTCGGTGGCGTTACCGGTGCCATCGGTGACGGTGATGCGCAACTTGTTGGCGCCGCTCTTCAGCTTGCTGCGGGCGTCAATGGCGACGGTGGCCGTCTTGCCGTCGTATTCGCCTAGGATCCACTGCCCGTTGAGGTAACAGTGGTATGTCTCCACACCGGCGAGGTTGTCGCTTGTTTTAACTTTGAGGGTGTTGACCTTGAGGGGCTTGCCCTCGCTGAAGTTGACCGGCCGAACGACAGGTGCCGTGGTGTCGGCGGCAAGGGTGAACTCGCCCCAGTCGCGCACCTGGGCGGTGTGCATGCCGTCGGCGTGGGTGGTCTTGCAGGCGGAGAGCTTGGCACTGCCGGATTTACGTGTCACGAGCACTATCACCGTCTTGTCGGTCGGCACGCCAGGCAGCGAGCCTTTGATGCTGAGCGAGTAGGCGAGGTGGGGCGGGATGTCGTTGACGGTGGGATGGATGGTGACGGTCTGGCCCGAACCGTCAATGGCCAGCCGGTCGTCGGCATAGAGGGTATGGGGCTTTAGTTGAAAGTGGAAAGTGGAAAGTTGAAAGTGGAAGGGCTGGTCATACTTGACGGGGTGGGTGGTCGGAGTGCTCTGATTATTCGGAGTATTCTGAATGTTTTGAGTGGTGACGGTAAGGGTACGTTCGGCCACGTTGCCTTTGATGTCGAACACCCGGATGCCGATGTGGTGGGTGGAGCCAGGCTTGAGGCGGAAGATGCCGTCGCCCATGCGATGTGGAATCCACGGACCTTCTGCACCCGGAAGGGCGCGTGTCAGCAGGTAGGCTTGGCGGGTGCGGGCAAGGAGCGGGTAGTCGATGAGTGCGTTGACCATGCGCGACGAGTCGACCGGCAGCGCATCGGTGGTGTAAGAGAAGAAGAGGGTGCCGTCGAGGTAGACCTCCAGGTGGTCGATACCGTTCTTGGCCGTGGAGCCCTCGGCGGCGTCGGTGGCATAGATGCCGAGGTGGAAAGGTCTGTCGACAGCGAAGCTGCCGTCGGCAGGAATATCGAAGGGTTCGCCTCCTTCTGGATAGGCACGCAGGCCTCGGATGACGGGATTGATGTTGTCACGGTAGGGAATGCCGAAGTGCAGCGGGTTGAAGAGGGTGGCATGAGTGTGCAGGTCGGCGGCACCGCCGCGGCGTATCTCGAAGTGCAGGTGAGGGCCGCCGCTGCCGCCGGTGTTGCCGCTGTAGGCCACCAGCTGGCCCTTTTTGACCGGCAACTCGTTGGGAACAAAGAGTTTGTTGATACTGTAGCTTTGCTTGGCATACTGCTCTTTAAGGACAGCCTTGCCGATGTCGCCGGCATAGCCGTTGAGGTGCATATAGACGGAGGTGTAGCCGTTGGGATGCTTGATATAGAGTATCTTGCCGCCACCCCAAGGCGATATGCTCACTTTGGCCACATAGCCGTCGGCGGCAGCGTAGACGGGCTTGTCGACGGCACCGCCGGTGCGCATGTCGAGGCCGGCGTGGAAGTGACCGGTGCGGAATTCGCCAAAGGTGGCGCTGAGACCTATCTCATGGTCCATCGGATTGCGGAAGTAGCCTTGAGGAAGTGGCTGTGCCACAGCGTGTCCGACCAGCCCAATCAGTCCGACCAGTCGGACAATATTTTTCATCAGTTGTTTCATAGAGTTTTCGAGCTATAGAGGGCTATGCGGTTGATAACGGGCGGGGCGAGTGCGTGGAAGGTGAACAAGAGGCGGTCGGTATGCAAGGGGCTGTCGAGCCGTATGATACGCTTGTAGCCTACGGTGGTGCAGAGCGGATGGTCGGCGTTGGTGTAAGGGTAGATGCCGTCGCCTTCGTCGATGGCCAGTTGCACGTTTTCTATGCGTTGCCCCAAGGGGATATACTCCTGAATGACAATGATGTCGAACTCGGTGATGGAGTCGAGTTCCAAGACGAGTTCGGCTTTCTTGCCCGTGGCGGCCCAGTAGGTGTGGTAGGCGGTGTCGAGCACATTCTTGGCGCTGTGGCCGAACCGGTGCCGGGCACAAGCTTTGGCTCCTTGCGCCAGGTCTTTCGAGAAGATGCGGTCGCGCTCGGCGCGGAAGGCCACGAGGACGGCGCTGTCCTCGGCGGTGATGCGGCCACGGGTGTCGGGCGGCACGTTGAGGAGCAGCAATCCGTTGCGTCCCACGCTGTTATAGTAAATCTCCATCAGCTCGTCGACCGTCTTGGGGTGCTCGTCGGCATGCCAGAACCAGCCCGGGCGGATGCTCACATCCACCTCGGCGGGGATCCAGTTTAGAGAGGAAAGAGGAAAGTGGGAAATGGAAAGCGAGTGGCCGGTTTCCAGTTCGGAGGGAGTGGGCTTATTGTCGCTGGGTGTGGCGCCCTCGGTGTTGAGGGTGCTCCAGCAGGGGTCGCCGCAGTGCCCTTCTTCGTTGCCCACCCAACGGCAGCCGGGGCCTATGTCGCTGAAGATTACTGCTTGTGGGTTCAATTCGTTCATTGTCTGCATGAAACGAGGCCATTCGTAGCGTTGTTTCTTGCCGTTAGGGCCCTCGCCGCAGGCGCCGTCGAACCACTGCTCGAAGAAAGGTCCGTAGTTGGTATGCACCTCCTTCAGCGTGTTGACAAACAAATCGTTGTAGGCATCGGTACCGTAGGTTGGATGGTTGCGGTCCCAGGGCGAGATATAGACGCCGGCCTTCATGCAGCCCTCGTGGCAGGCGTCGGTAAAGGCACGCAGCACATCGAGGCTGTCGGTGACGGTATGACTGCTGAACTGGCTGGGCCAGAGACAGAAACCGTCGTGATGTTTGGCGGTGAGTATGATGCCGCCCATGCCGGCTTGCTTGGCTACGTCGACCCATTGGCGGCAGTCGAGGGCGGTGGGGGCGAAGACCTCCTCGGCCTCCTGCCCCGACCCCCATTCGGCACCGGTGAAGGTGTTGGGGCCGAAATGGCAGAACATGTTGATTTCCATGCGCTGCCACGCCAACTGTGCCTCGGTGGGCACGGGGCCGAACGGCTTGGGGTCGGCCAGATGGCATGATACCATCAATGCGGTGGCTAACAATACGATATGTGGGTGTCGCTTCATAGAATGCATCTCTTTTCGGCTGCAAAGATACGAAAAAATCGGTAAATGGCCATTTCAAGACCGTTTTATGTCCGACTCATGTCCGACTCATGTCCGACTGTTTTACGCTTTTTGTCGGACAAAAGTCGGACATGAGTCGGATATGATGCGGGGTTGAAGGGGAGGGAACGATACGGTCGGAAACAAGCAGAGGAAGGTGAAAATTGGCAAAAAATGCAGAAGATAAAAGGGTTTTCGGGCCATTTCAGGTGAAAAATGGTAAGAAAATAGATATTGATACACAGGATTTTATGATTTTTTTTCGTTAAATATATTGCTATGTCAGAAATAAATCGTAATATTGCACTTTGATAATAGGCCTATAATATGTTGAAAATACAGATGAAAAAGGGACTGAAAAGAGTGCTTCTGAGCGCTCTGCTGCTGTCGGCTGCAAGTGCCGGAGCACAGGATATCGGTTTCTCGCAATTCTATGCCAACCCGCTTTATCTCAACCCTGCTTTCGCCGGATCGGCGGTGGCACCGCGCATCTCGCTGGCTTATAGAGCACAGTGGCCGGCGTTGGTGAGCGCTTACACTACGGTTTCGGCATCGTACGACCAGTATATCAACGACCTTCATGGCGGTGTCGGCGCCATCTTGCTGACCGACCGTCAGGGCGATCATGGCATACTCTCCACCAGCATGTTGGGTGCGATGTATTCGTTCCACTTCCAGATTACGCGCGACATTCACATGAGCGCCGGTTTGCAGGCAACGGTTGTCAACAATGCCCTCAACTGGAGCAACGCCCTGCGTTTCCCCAACGAGATCGACCCCAACTGGGGCTTTGTCTACGGCATCGAAGGTATCCAGCCTCCCGACAAGACGAGCATCTGGAACCTCGACTTCAACGCTGGTGTATTGGTTAGCGGCTCCAAGTGGTATGCCGGTTTGGCTGCCGCCCACTTGACGCAACCCGACCAGGCTTTCTATGGCGAAGACCGTGTGCCGATGAAGATTACGGTGCATGGTGGCGGTTTCCTGAATGTCTCGGAAGAGGCACGCCGCCAGTCGTCGCTCGGCCTTGGTACCCCCGTCATTTCGCCCAACCTCGTGTATCAGTATCAGGGTGGTCTTCACTATTTCAACTATGGTGTCTACCTCGACTGGATGCCCTTCCTGGTGGGTGTGTGGTTCCGTCACGGCCTCGAGAATGCCGATGCCTTCATCTTCCAGCTGGGTCTGCAGCAAGACTATTTCAAGGTGGGTTACAGCTACGATGTGACAGTTTCGAAACTGGCCAACAACACCGCCGGTGCCCACGAAATCACGCTGGGTTTCTTGCTCCCCGTCCCCGAGCAGAAGAAACGCGTCAAAGCCATCCGCTGCCCGTCGTTCTAAAGAAAACCGCTGCGGCGTGAAACAAAAACGCCGTTTCTGCGTTATAGGTAATAAAATAAAAAAGTGAATAACACAAAAGTAAGAATAGATATGAAGATTTTGAAATTTTCATTCGTACTGCTGGCGGCCGGAATGCTGCTGGCCGGTTGTTCCAACAAAGGCGGCCAGTCGGCCACCACGGGTTGGAACTACAACGACCCCGAGTGGGGCGGCTACGATGTGACGGGTATCCCCGAACAAGACATTGCTCCCGGACTGGTCTTCATCGAAGGCGGTTCGTTCGTGATGGGTCATGTCAGCGAAGACCCGCGTTTCAGCTGGAATAACTCGCCCCATACCGTCACGGTGAGCTCGTTCTATATGGACGAGTGCGAGGTGAGCAACCTGGACTATGGCGAATTTGTTTACTGGATGGAGCGCGCCTATGGCGAGGAGGATCCCGAGAAGGTCACCGCCATCCTGCCCGACACCGCCTGCTGGCGCGACAAGCTGGCTTGGCGTGAAGGCTTTGTGGACTTCTACTTCCGCAGCCCCAACTATGCCGACTATCCCGTGGTGGGCGTTTCCTGGGAGCAGGCTCAGGCCTACTGCACCTGGCGTACCGACCGCGTGAACGAGATGATCCTCGTCGATGAGGGTATCATCATGCTTGACCAGGAGAACTTGGGTACCAACGCCTTCCAGACCGACGTCTATCTGGCTGGCCGCTACGAGGGCGAGACCCGCCAGGGCCTGACCGACTTCAACCCCGCCGCCGGTGGTGAGGAGCGTCAGGTGCGTCGCGAGGACGGTCTGCTGTACCCCTACTACCGCCTGCCAACAGAGGCTGAGTGGGAGTTTGCTGCCCTGGGCCTCATCGGCAACACCTACGACGAGCGCGTCACCGAGCACAAGACCTACCCCTGGGCTGGTCAGAGCCTGCGCTCGGCTAACAAGAAATATTATGGTCAGTTCCTGGCCAACTTCAAGCGCACCCGCGGCGATGCTATGGGTGTGGCTGGCAACCTCAACGACGGTTGGGACTACACCTGCCCCGTCAAGTGGTATTTCCCCAACGACTACGGTCTGTACAACATGGCCGGCAACGTCAGCGAGTGGTGCATGGATGTCTATCGTAAGACCGTCCAGCCCATCGGTGCCGACGACATGGATCCCTTCCGTGGTAACATCTACCGCACTCCCGAACTCGATGAGGACAACGAGGTCTTCATTGGCGACGACGGTTTGATCCGCTACAAAGAGGTCGACTTCCAGGCCAACCGTCGCAACTACCGTCAGGCCAACAACGTCAACTACCTCGATGGCGACCGCGCTTCGAATCTTGACAACTGGCAGGACGAGGTTGACGAGGAAGAAGAGGAATATGGCGACGAAGAGGAGTATGTGGAGGAAGAGAGCGAAGAGGCCGACGAGGATGCCATGAGCCCGGACGACGAGTCGACCAACCGCATGTATCGTCGTATCACCGACAACCAGAAAGAGAACCCCACCTCGAGCCTTGTGAACAACCGAGTGCGCGTGGTGAAGGGCGGTAGCTGGAAAGACCGCGCCTACTATCTGCAGGCCGGCACCCGCCGCTACTACGACCAGAACCGCTCGACGTCGTGGATCGGCTTCCGCTGCGCCATGGACCGTCTGGGTTCGCGCGTGTACTAATGTTATGTCATGTTAGATGGCAAATAACAAGAAGCAAACTGAAAAATGGCTGACGCTCCTTTCGCGTCAGCCCTTTTTCGTTTTTCTGCTGCTCTGTCTCTTCGTCGGCATCGGCCAATCATGTCAGGCCCAAAAGCTGATCGAATACACGGCCGGTATGGGATCCCGCGATGCCGACAATACCGATATCTGGATTCTCTATCGCAACGTGCACGCCACTCATGAGGGGATGGTGCTCGAGTCCGATTCGGCGCACTACAACACACGCGAAAACAGCTTCACGGCTTTCCGCAACGTGGCCATCCAACTTACCGATACCACGTTCATCTATGGTGACCGGCTCTACTACGACGGCAATACCCGCGTGGTGGATATATGGGCCGATACCGTGCTGTTGATTGACGGCGGCACGCAACTGCTGGCCAACCACCTTACCTACGAGCGTAACCGCTCGACGGCTTACTACACCGAATGGGGCTACGGCACCAGCGACGACCGGGCGCTCTTCAGCCGCAAAGGTCAGTATAACTCGGACCTCAAGCAGTTCTATATCTACGACGATGTGGTGCTCACCGACAGCACGATGCGCCTCGTTACCGACACCTTGCTCTACAATACCGAAACTACGGTGGCCCATTTTGAGAGTCCTACACACATCTATAGCGACTCTTCGGTCATCTATAGCGAGCTTGGCGACTACAACACCGACACCCGCTATGCCATCTCTTACCGCGCGTCGCATGTCGACAACCAAGGCCGTACCATCGACAGCGATACCCTGTTATACGACGAAACCCGCGAGTATGGCCGTGCCTGGGGCCATGTGGTGATTGTCGACTCGGTCAATGAGTTGACCTGCACAGGCCGTTATGGCGAGACGTCGCAGGCCGAACGTTTCTCTTTTGTGACCGACAGCGCACATGTGCTTTTTGTCGACAAGGGCGATTCGCTTTTCCTCCATGCCGACACCGTATATGTCACTACCGATAGCGCCGACAATCTACATACTGTCAAGGCAAACTATCACGTCAAGGTGTACCGTCGCGACGCACAGGCCATGTGCGACTCGGCCTTCTATCGTGCCAACGACTCCTTGTTGCTCCTTTATCGCGACCCCGTCCTGTGGTATGACCACTATCAGTGCAAGGCCGACACTATTGAACTGTCGCATGATAGTAACGGGGTGAAGCAAGCCTGGTTGCGTAGCGATTGCTTTGCGATGCAGCAGGTCGACCGAGACAAGTTCAACCAGTTGAAAGGTCATCAGGGAGTGGTCTTTTTCCGTGAGGGCGACCCCGACTATGCTGATGTGACAGGCAATGCCCAGATGGTTTTCTACATCACCGAGGAAGACACCTCGGGACGCACCACGCTGGTGGGCGTAAACGCTGGTGTGGGTACCGCCATACGCATCTACTTCGATACCTCCCGAGCGCCGGTACGTGTGGTTACTTTCGACAATCCCGACATGCAGACTTACCCTGTCGGACAGTTGCCCGACGAGTTGAAGCGGTTGCCCGACTTCCAATGGCTGCCCCTTCGACGGCCTCGCAAACCGGAAGATGTCTTTGTGTGGTGACAAAATGTCAGTCCAGACTGCCATTGGCAGTCTTTTTGCTATATATACTTCTGTAAAAACAATCAGACATGAGCAAGAAAGAACATACTACCCCCGAGACGGAAGAAACCGTCGACCAACAGCCCGAAACCGTTGAAACCCCTGAACAACCCAAGGAAAAAGTCGAGGTTGAAGAGAACGCCGAAACTACCGAGACCGATAAGTTGCAGGAGATGGGCGAGAAGTTGGCTGCCCTCAACGACAAGTATCTGCGACTCTATTCCGAGTATGAGAACTACCGCAAGCGTACCAATATCGAAAAAGCCGACTTGCTGCTCAACGGCAGCCGTGAGATGATGAAAGCGGTGCTTCCGGTTGTCGACGATTTTGAGCGTGCCTTGGCCGTCTCATCCGACGACGAAGGGGTGCGCCTCATCTATAACAAGTTGATGAAAATCCTTGAACAGAAGGGGCTGAAGGCAATGGAAGTGAAAGGACAACCCTTCGACGAGGCTATGCACGAGGCGGTCACTCAGGTGCCTGCCCCTGCTCCCGAGCAGAAAGGTACGGTGATAGATGTGGTTGAGAAAGGCTACTATCTCAACGACAAGGTGCTGCGATATGCCAAGGTGGTTGTCGCATGCTGAAAGGAGATAAAGAACTATGGCAAAACGAGACTATTATGAAGTGCTTGGCGTCGACAAGAACGCCACGCCCGAAGAACTGAAGAAGGCCTACCGCAAGTTGGCCTTGCAATACCATCCCGACCGCAATCCCGGCGACAAGGATGCCGAGGAGAAGTTCAAAGAGGCTGCAGAGGCCTATGACGTGTTGAGCAATCCTGAGAAGAAGGCACGTTACGACCAGTTCGGACATGCCGGCGTTGACGGCGCTTACGGACAGGGTGGCATGAATATGGACGACATCTTCTCGCAGTTTGGAAGCATCTTTGGCGACCTTTTCGGTGGCGGTGGTTTCCGCACGGGCTTCACCGGCTTTGGCGGTGGCGGCGCGGCTCGCCGTGTGCTTCGTGGTACCAACCTGCGCATTAAAGTCAAACTTACCCTCGAAGAGATTGACCGCGGATGTGAGAAGAAGATAAAGGTCAGCAAATATGTCCCGTGTAAGACCTGTGGTGGCAGCGGTGCCAAAGACGGCAAGGCGGAAACTTGTCCGCATTGTCACGGCAGTGGCGTTGTGACGGAAACCAAGCGTACTATACTTGGCATGATGCAGACCCAGAGTGCTTGCCCGCACTGCGGCGGCGAGGGTACTATCGTTAAGGACAAATGTCACGACTGTCATGGCGACGGCATCGTCAAGAGCGACGAGATTATCACCATCAACATACCGGCCGGTGTGCAGGATGGTATGCAGTTGGCCATGCAGGGCCAGGGCAATGCAGCGCCTCGTGGCGGCATTGCCGGCGACCTTATTGTACTGGTCGAAGAACAGGAACATGACACCTTCGAGCGTCAAGACGCTAACCTCTATTACAATGCATTCATTACCTTCAGCGAAGCTGCCCTGGGTGCGTCGGTCGAGATACCAACACTGGGTGGCAAGGTGAAGATTAAGATAGACCCCGGCACGCCTTCGGGCCGTGTTGTCAGGTTGCGTGGCAAGGGACTACCGATACTCAATGGCTATGGTCGTGGCGACCTTCTGGTGTGCCTCAACGTCTGGGTGCCCAAGAATCTCAGTCGCGACGAGAAGAAAATCCTCGAGGATTTGCAGAAACACGACAATTTCAAACCCAACCCCACCAAGCAAGAACGAGGCTTTTTCGATAAGATGAAAGAGATGTTCAACTGATGACCGAGGCTTTCCTGCACTACGTCTGGCAGCATCAAATGCTTGCTTCCGGGCTGACCACTACCGAGGGTCAGCCTGTCGTAGTATTGCGTCCAGGAGAACATAACCATGATGCAGGCCCCGATTTCTTCAACGCTCGACTGCGTATCGGTGATGTGGAATGGGTGGGTAACGTTGAAGTGCACATCCATTCATCAGATTGGAATGCCCATCGTCATCAGTACGATGCGGCCTATAACAATGTCATCCTCCATGTCGTCTATGAACATGACGCCCAGATAGTGTTGGAGAACGGCAAGCGGCCGGCAACCCTCGAGCTGCGGCCCTTCCTCCATCCCTCGCTTGTCGCCAACTATGAGTCGCTTGTTGCACCGACAGCCGGTCAGATACCCTGCGGCCATAGGGTAGGGGAGGTGCCTGCATTTCTGACCAGTTCTTTCATAGAACGCCTTACGGTGGAACGTCTTGAAACGAAATCGGACACGGTGCGCCGTCTGCTCGACGAGAGTCATGGCGACTGGGAGAAGACCTGCTATTGGCTTGTGGCCCACTATCTCGGTGGCAAGGTCAATGCCCTGCCTTTCGAATTGCTGGCCAAATCGACCGAACCCCGCTTCCTGGCCCGCTTCCGCGACAACAGTCAGCGGCTGGAGGCTATCCTGATGGGTCAGGCAGGTTTGTTGGAAGGCTATGTCAACGATGACTATCTCCGCGCCCTTCAGGCCGACTATGAAGCGCTCCGGACGGGTGCCAACCTGTGTCCTGTCGACGGAAGCATCTGGAAATACCATTGCCTGCGTCCCTCTAGCTTCCCGACCATCCGCATCAGTCAGCTGGCTTCGTTGATGTCGAAGACTGAGAATCTCTTTGCCACCCTTTTTTCGATGGACGACGTGAAAGAGATGGAACGCTTCTTCAACGTCGCGGCAGCACCCTACTGGGACAATCATTATCAGCCTGATATGCCTTCCGAACGTAGCGCCACCAAACGCCTAGGCAAGATGCAGGCCGACATGATGATTATCAACGCCTGGGTACCGTTGCTCTTTGTCTACGGAGTTGTGCGCCGACAGCAGGAACATAAGGACAGAGCACTGTCGCTCCTGATGCAGATGCTTCCTGAAAACAATGCCGTCATCCGCCGCTGGCAAGAGGTGGGGATTCACCCTGCCAATGCGGCCGAAAGCCAGGCTCTGCTGCAACTTTCCAATAATTATTGTAATCCTCGCCGATGCCTCGAGTGCCGCATCGGCTACCAACTGCTGAAACATCAATGAAAGCGTCAGAAATAAGCAATATCGTGAAAAGCGGCGAGGCGAGCGTGACGCAACCAGATGCCGACATAGAGCGCCTCCTTACCGACAGCCGTCGACTTGTCGAACCCGCTACCACCCTCTTTTTTGCCATCCCCACCCAGCGCAACACGGGTTGTCGCTATATCGACGACCTCTACCGTGCTGGCGTGCGCTCCTTTGTAGTCCCCACTGGTTACAAGGTGGCACACAACGATGTCAATCTTTGGCCGGTAGACGATGTGGTGGCTGCCCTCCAGCGTATGGCAGCATATCGCCGCAGTTGCTACCACATTCCCGTGGTGGGCATTACCGGCAGCAACGGCAAGACGGTGGTCAAAGACTGGCTTGTGCAGATGCTTTCGGCCGACCGCCGTGTGGTGGCAAGCCCCAAAAGCTATAACTCCCAGATTGGCGTTCCCCTGTCCGTGTGGCAGATGGGCGACAATCACGACATCGCTATCTTCGAGGCAGGCATCTCGCAGACCGGCGAGATGGATGCCCTACGCGACATAATCCGTCCCACCATCGGCATTTTTACCAATATCGGCCAGGCCCATGAGGAGGGATTTCCTTCGCTCGAGAGCAAGATTGCCGAAAAACTCAAGCTCTTCTCCTCCTGCGATACACTCATCTACTGCAGCGACCATCGGCCGTTGCACGACATGATAGCCACCCTCCCCGACGGGCGCCCGGAGCACCTCTTCACCTGGGGCTCCGCAGAAAGCAACGACCTTCAACTGAAGAACGTGACCACGACCGACGGTAGCTCGACGCTCACCCTTTGCCATCGAGGCACTTCCTTCACAGTCACCATTCCGTTTGTCGACAGGGCTTCGCGCGAAAATGTCATGCATTGCATCGCCTTGATGCTTCTTTTGGGCTATCCTGCCGACACGATTGCGCGTCGGTGTGCCGCCCTTACGGCCGTCGAGATGCGCCTTGAGATGGACGAGGCCGCCGACGATTGCCTCCTGATCAACGACAGCTATTCGCTCGACCTCAGTTCGCTCAATATCGCCCTCGACCAGCTGGCACATCAACGGCAGCATCCTCGCCGCACCTTGATTATGAGCGATATCCCACAATCGGCCCTAGACCGTCGTACCCTCTACGGACAGGTGGCTCATTTGCTGCGCCAACGCGGCGTCGACCGCTTCATAGGCATCGGGCCCTCGCTCTCCGATTTGGCCGACCTTTTCGCCCCCATCGCCGCCACCGAGTTCTACTCTTCCACCGACGACTTCCTGGCTCATATCTCGACTACCTCTTTCCACGACGAGACTATCCTCCTCAAAGGCGCTCGCCTCTTCGGATTCGAACGCATCGCCAAGCTGTTGCAGCGCAAGTCGCACGAAACCGTCATGGAGGTCAACCTCGATGCGCTGGTCAACAATCTGCACTACTACCGTTCGCGCCTCGCACAGGGTACGCGCCTGATGGCGATGGTGAAAGCTTCGTCCTACGGGGCTGGTACCGTCGAGGTGGCTTCGACCCTCCAGTTCAACCATGTCGACTATCTTACCGTCGCCTATATCGACGAAGGCGTCGAGCTGCGCCGTGGCGGCATCACCCTCCCCATCATGGTCATGAACCCCGAGCCTGCCGGTTTCGATGATATTGTGCGTTACCGACTCGAGCCCGATATCTACAGCTTCCGTATCCTCGACCTCTTTGCCGATCACCTGGCTTCCTCCGCCTCCGTTACCGAACCGTTCCCCATTCATATCGAGTTCGATACCGGTATGCACCGCCTGGGATTTACCGGTAACGACGTCGAGCGCCTGCACGAACGTTTGGGTGCCTTGCGCAACCTTCTGCGGGTAGAGAGCGTTTTCTCGCATCTGGCTTGCAGCGAAGACCCTACTATGGATGACTTCACCCACCGTCAAATCGACCGTTTGCGCGAGTGGAGTCACGGCTTGCCCGGCATCAAACACATCCTCAACTCGAGCGGTATCAGCCGTTTCCCCGAGGCTCAGATGGATATGGTGCGCCTTGGTATCGGCCTCTATGGTGTGGCTCCCGAGCCCGAGGTGCAAGCACGCCTGCGTCAGGTGAGCCGTTTGGTGACCCGCATTTCGCAGATTAAAGACATTCCTGCCGGCGACACCGTGGGTTACAATTGTCGCTGGTGCGCCACACGTCCCTCACGCATCGCTATCCTCACCATCGGCTATGCCGACGGCCTCCATCGCGGTCTGGGTAACGGTCGCGGACGTGTATCCATCAACGGCCACGAGGCACCTATCATCGGAAGCGTCTGTATGGATATGTGCTTTGTCGACGTCACCGATGTCGACTGCCGTGAGGGCGACCGTGCCGTCATCTTCGGCGAAGGCGACCTGCTGCAACGCAATGCCACCGCCGCAGGCACCATCCCTTACGAACTCCTCACCGCCGTTGCGCCGCGTGTAAAACGTGTTTATTACCACGAAGAATAACCGTATGAAAACCGTCCGATAGACGTTTCAAGTTCGACTTTTCACCGACTGTTTTACGGTTAAAAAGCGTTAAACAGTCGGACATGAGTCGGAGATGAGTCGGAGTTGATACGGTGAAACAAAATAGGCTCTTTTACGTTATATATATTAATAATAAAATAGTGTCAAGCAACAAGACTTTAATGAAAACCCTCGATGAGTTGGGAGAGATGATAGCCAAAGGTATGAATATCAAGGCTAACATTATCCCGGTGATTGATAGCGACAGTGAGGAGTTTCTCCTGCACGACGACAATATAGAGAACGAGATGCCGGTGCTGCCTCTGATGGATCAGGTGCTGTTGCCGGGAGTTATCATTCCTATAGCGGCGCAGCGCGAAAAATCGCGCCGCCTGCTGGGCGACATCCATTCGCCCAACCAGCACATTCTTGTCTTTCCCCAGAAAACCCCCGACGACGATCCCGACGAGCACGACCTCTATCCTGTGGGAGTGGTGGCCAAGGTGCTCAAGGTGTTCGATGTGCACAGCGGCGTTACCGTGGCCGTGTTGCAGGGTGTGGTGCGTTGTCACAGCCTGATGGTGCATCGCTACAGCCCTTACATGATGGGCACTGTGGAGCAGGCGCCCGAGGATGCTACTGGTGTGGATACGCAGGCGTTCCACCGCAAGATGAAGCTGCTGCGCAAGAACTACAGCGAGATTATGCGGGCGCGTATGCAGGACGACGAACTGGGCACCATGCTTTCAGGCATCGGCAGCGACAAGATTTTCATCAACTTCGCTTCGACCCATATCGACGTCGACTTCGAGCAGAAATACGAGCTGTTGGCTTGCGACAGCTACCTCGCCCGTGCCGACAAACTTTTTGAGCAGTTGGGCACCCTTAAGGGACTCGACGAGTTGCGCCGCGAGATTGACAGCAAGACCCAGGAGGTCATCGGACGTCAGCAGCGTGAGTATTACCTGCGTCACCAGATGGATGTCATCCAGGAGGAGCTGGGCGAGGGTGGTGTCAACCCTGCCGCCGAGAGCGACGTGGCCGAGCTGAAAGCCCGTGCCGCCGAGAAGCAGTGGCCCAAGACGGTGGCCGACACTTTCAATAAGGAGTTGACCAAGTTCTCGCGCATTCATCCTATGTCGCCCGACTATGCGGTGCAGCAGACCTACCTCGAGACGCTGCTCGACATTCCGTGGATGGAGTCGGCGGCCGAACATAACGATATCGCCGACGCCCGCCGTGTGCTCGACCGCGACCACTACGGCATCGAGAAGGTGAAGGAGCGTATCATAGAATATCTGGCCGTCATGCGGCGTCAGAGCAACCGCAAAGTGCACGCCAAAGCCCAGGTGCTCTGTCTGGTGGGCCCTCCGGGCACCGGCAAGACCTCCATCTGTCGTTCCGTGGCCGAAGCCCTTGGCCGCCCCTACCGCCGTGTGGCGCTGGGCGGATTGCACGACGAGGCCGAGATACGTGGCCACCGCCGCACCTATGTCGGCGCCATGTGTGGCCGCATCATGCAGGAAATCATCAAAGCCGGCGTCAACAACCCCGTCTTTGTGCTTGACGAGATTGACAAGGTGCAGACCAACTCCTTCCACGGCGACCCCTCGTCGGCCTTGCTCGAAGTACTCGACCCCGAGCAGAACAGCCACTTCCACGACAACTTCATTGGCCTCGACTACGACCTCTCGCAGGTCTTCTTCATCGCCACTGCCAACAGCGTGTCCGACATACAGCCCGCTTTGCTGGACCGTATGGAGGTGATCAACTTTAGCGGCTATGTTATCGAGGAGAAAGTAGAGATTGCCCTCCGCCACCTCCTGCCCCGCATTATGCACGACAACGTCGTCGACCGTCGCACGCTGAAGTTCTCGCCCGAGGTGATACGTCAGGTGGTCAACGAGTACACTCGCGAGGGCGGTGTGCGTCAGTTGGAGAAACAACTCTCCAAGTTGGTGCGCCACCGGGTGGTGATGCTCGAGATGGGCGAGAAGGGTGCCACGCAGGTGGCTCCCGATGAGCTGAAGCAGGTGCTGGGTTTGCCCATCCACAACAGCGAGCAGGCCCGCAAGGAGGCCCGCGAAGGTGTGGTCACAGGCTTGGCTTGGACGCCCGTGGGCGGCGAAATACTCTTTATCGAGTCGTCGCTCAGTCACGGCAAGGGCACTCTCACGATGACCGGCAATCTGGGCGACGTGATGAAAGAGTCGGCTACGTTGGCCTTCGAATACATCAAGTCGAACGCCGATGACCTTGGCCTCGACCACAAGCAGATAGAACAGAGCAATATCCATATCCACGTGCCCGAAGGTGCAACCCCCAAGGACGGCCCGTCGGCCGGCATCACCATGTTTGTCTCGATGGTGTCGACCTTCACCCACCGCAAGGTGCGTCCCGAGGTGGCCATGACCGGTGAGATTACCCTCCGTGGCGACGTCACCCCCGTGGGCGGCATCAAGGAGAAGATACTCGCCGCCAAACGTGCCGGCATCACCGACCTCATTCTCTGCCACGACAACCGTCGCGATGTGGAGGAGATAGAGGCCGCCTACCTCGAAGGCCTCAAGTTCCACTATATAGGTCACATGAGCGAGGCTTTGCCCTTGGCGCTGGTGGATAAAAAAGCAAGAAAGAAAAATGGGAAATAGGACGCTTCTTCGTAAGATGGTCGCAATGGCCGTGCTGCTTGTGTTGGCCGGACCGGTGCAGGCTCAGACGACGGCCTATGCCTCGCGCGAGCAGGCGCTTGCCTCGCTTCAAGGGCAGATCCAAGGCCTCTCGATGGTCGGCGGCAACCTCTATGTTCACTCCTCGGGGGTGCAGTTGGAAGCCCTCTGGCAGAAGACCGACATCATAGGCTTCATGGTCGACACCACCTTTGTGCGCTACGAAGACGACATGAACTATGTGGTGCGTCATCCCCTCAGCGGCGACCTCTACTTTACCCGGCTCGACAGGCACGGACGCTCGTGCCTCTACGTCGTCGAGTCCGACAGCCGGCGCCCCAAGGCCAAGCGGGTGAAAATGGACGATATCGCAGTCGAGCACCCCACTTTCTCGGCCGACGGCCGCACGATGGTCTTCGCCTCGGCCGAGCGCCGCCGTAGCTATGGCGGCTACGACCTCTGGTATTCGCGCCTCAAAGAGGGCGAGTGGACCAAGCCCGTCAACCTCGGCAACCGCGTCAACAGCCAGGGCGACGACGTGACCCCTACCATCGTGGGCGAATACCTCTACTTCTCCTCCAACGGACGTGAAGATAGCAAAAATCACCTCAGCATCTACGTCACCCGACTGGTGGCCGACCATGTGACCGGCGATACCGTGGGGATGCTTCAAATAGGGCGCAGCCGCGTACACCAGCTGCCCATGGGCATCAACAGCGCCGTGAGCGACTGCTACGACTTCGTCGTCGACCATGAGCGCGGATGTTGCCATTGGGTCAACTCCTCGTCGGGCCTCCGCACCTACTGTGGCGAGCTCGAGGCCGTGACCCTCTGGGGACATGTCTACAACAACGCCAATCAGCCCCTGAGTGGGGTCAAGGTGACGGCCAGCCACGAGGGCAGCCCCTTGGCGGCAGCCATCACCGACGCCACCGGCTTCTACCGCCTCACCCTGCCCACCGGACAGACTTACAGCGTCGAATACAGCCTTCCCTCCCACTTCCGCCATCAGTATATCCTCAGTTACAGCCATCCTGTGGGCGATATCGTGGGCGAAGTGCAGCACGATGTGTCACTCGACGCACTGGCTGTGGGACGCCCCATCTACTACACCGACCTCTTCGGACCCGACGCCGTCATCGACCTCAGCGACCACGGCATCGAAGTGCTCGACCCGTTGGTGCGCTTCCTAGGCGACAACCCCACCCTCGGTTGCGACCTCACCCTCAGTTGCGACCTCACCGACGATGTCGAGTTTAACAGCCTTCTCACCGCCCGCCGTCTGCAGGCCGTCGAGGAATACCTCCGTCCGCGGCTGCCCGAGAGCACCCATCTCACCCTCCACAACGGCTGCAACGGCCGCGCTGGTTGCTCCGATGCCACCGGTATCTCAAAGCTCACAGTGCTCCTCAAATAAAATGTTTAGTGTTCAGTGTTTAGTTGGCTACGCAGGACCGCGGCAGCAACTAAACACTGAACACTAAACACTAACCACTGAAAAAGGGAGAGAGACCTTCTGTAGATCTCTCTCCCTTTAAAATTGTCGGGGTGAAAAGACTCGAACTTTCGACCCCTTGCACCCCATGCAAGTGCGCTAGCCAACTGCGCCACACCCCGAACAATCTTTGATTGAACGCGAACTCGTTGAGCGAACAATCATGTGCTTTTATCTTTCAAAAGCGGGTGCAAAAGTACTACTATTTTCCGACACGGCCAAATTTTTTTCATAAAAAAACATCTGTCTTTCGCTGGTTGGTTGAAAGACAGATGTTTGTCTGTTTGAAAAAATATACTTCCGAGGTGCTTTGAACCCCTGCAAAAAGGGGTGGGAGAGGTGTCAATCGCTCAATTTGACGTTTGTGTTGCCAGTCACCACACCGGCCAATCCGCCACCGTACACATTGTTGATGACATGGATGAAGCCTTTGAGCCACACATTGGTGTTACCGGTAATCTTTCCTTTCTCTTGGTTCAGCACACCTTTGCCGCCGCCGAAGATGCTCTCTTTGACGGTGCCGTTGTAGCCAAGCACCTTGAAGGTGTGGTTTCCGACCGTGTAGTTGGCCTCGTGGCCGCCGCCGAAGACATTGCCCCAGATGGTAGGTTGGTCGGTATGTGTCGTGCTGTTGATCGAGTCGCCAATGATGACCACCACGTCGCCGTCGACCGAGGTTCCCACACCAAAACCGCATCCGAACACATTGCCCAGGTCGTGGTTGCGGGTGTTGTCGGCGAGCTTCTGGTTTTCGGCGCCGACGGTGCCACCTAGGATCTGCACTTCGACGTTGCTGTACTGGTTGCCGGTCTCGTCGTGGCTGCCGTAGACGCCGCCGAGCACCGTGCCACCGTACATGCGAATGTCGGTGGTGCGACAGCGCCAAGTGCCGTCGGTGGAGATGGCCCGGGCGGTGCCGCCGAACACTTT
>JAEEGL013822669.1_pt1 | contig 19037 bp, 16 predicted proteins | sample 9134231 | NCBI WGS metagenome assembly JAEEGL01 (sample SAMN16246548, study PRJNA631951) | gut metagenome | biome: gut microbiome; feature: rumen; material: fiber-attached | host: Bos | place: Iran: Karaj | collected 2018-10 | reverse complement strand
AACAAGTCATATCGGCGTGGTTTTGGATTTAATGATACACGATTTGGATATGCTTTTAAATTTTGTAAAAAGTAAAGTTGTAAGTTTTGAGGCAGTAGGTGCAAAAATTCTTTCCGAACATGAAGATATTGCGAAAGTCAGAATAAAATTTGCTAACGGTTGTATTGCGGATGTTTCAACCAGTAGAGTAACCATAGATAAATACAGAAAAATAAGAATATTCCAAAAAGATAGTTATATATCTGTAGATTATGCGGGAAAAAGTTTAAAAATATATCAAAAGAAACCTAATGTATCCGTTGTAAAAAGTTTACTTGATATAGAAGTAATAAAACCGAAAGTTCAAACCGGTGAACCTTTGGCTTACGAATTAACGCATTTCTTGAATTGTGTTATTGAAGGGAAAAAACCTTTGGTGTCCGGTGAACAAGGCAGAGATGCACTTGAACTTGCACATGATATTCTTCATTATATGCAATTTTAATTGTATTTTTAAATATTGAAACAGGTAGAAAATATCTACCTGTTTTTTTTATCTTTTATAAAAAACTAAAAAAATGGTAATATCTGTTTATGTCATATATTGTTTTTATAGTATACGGAATCATTTCAATATTTTTACAAATCTTTTTTATTAGAGAATTTATACCTTTGTTTCATGGCAGCGAGTTTGTTATAGGTATAGTTTTAGGACATTGGTTATTATCTGCAGCAATAGCAAATTTCTTGTCTCAATACTTCAAAAAGATAAGAGATTTTTTTAATAATTCCGTTAATTTGTTTATTATACTGATGATGTTTATAATATTGGCATTTATGTTTGTAAGAAACATAGATGTTATTTCTTCTACGGATTTGGCAGTAGGTATATCACTAAAGAGTTTGTTTGTATACTCGTTTTTTGCAATTTTTCCTATCAGTTTTATATTGAATCTCCTTCTGAATTTTTTGAAAAAAAGTTTTTCAACTGTTCTATATCAAAAAAAAGTTAAAAGATATGTGTGTGAAGCTATAGGTTTTGTTATAGGCGGAACAGTATTTTCTTTGTTTATGGCGTCCGTACCTACAACAGCGTTATTGTTAATAACGATAATACTTATTCTTTGTAATCTTATATATCTTTGCGAGAGTATAATTGTAAAAATTTTCTATTTGTTACTGTTATGCTTTTCTCTTTATTTAATTAAATATCACACTTTTGATATTGAAAAAAATATTACATTTAATAATAATTCAAATCTGAATATTATAAATTTTTCTTATTATAAAAATATACAAAATATATTAATGGAAAAAAACGGCGAATACTTTTTCTATAAAAACGGTAATTGTGAATTTGCATTACCGAGCCCTGAAATATTCGACGAAGAAGATTTTGCACATTTACCGATACTTCATCATACCGATCCTAAAAGTTTGTTGCTTATAGAAGGAATGAGATATTTACCTTCGATTATTAAATATGATTTGAAAAAAATAGATTTCATTGAACAAGATTTGAATATGATACAAATATTGAGCAAAAACATAAATAAGCTGAATTCTATTTTTGAAGATAAAAGAATAAATGTATATCCCGAAGATGCAAGATTGTTTTTACAGAACACCGATGAGAAATACGATGTTATTCTTATAGGCTTGGATATACCGTTAAACACAACAATAAATAAATTTTATACTTATGAGTTTTTTAAAATAGTAAGTAAAAAATTAACCGAAGACGGCTTTCTGGCTTTAAGTTTGCCGGGTTCAATGGTATATTCTCCTTCGTTAATGTTTGAATTAAACGCATCTGTATACGGGAGTTTGAAAAAGAATTTCCCTTATATACAAATTATTCCTGGTAGAACCAATATTTTAGTAGCTTCAAATTCTAAAATGCCTTTCAGATTGCATATAAAGAAAAGATTAAAAAAGGTTGAAGATGATACCGTCGTTTTATCTAAGTATTATGTAGATGAACGAATGGATACTCAAAGAACAAAATGGTTAAATTTTCAAATAAGAAAATATAATAATAAAAAAATATTAAATAAAGATTTAAATCAGAAAGCGATGCTGTTTTCGATTATGTATTGGCAATCTGAATTTTCACCTTTCCTAATGAAATTTTTAAGAATAGTTATGAAATATTCTTATTTTATGATTTTCATAGCGGTAATATTATTTTTCTTTGTAAAATTTAAATATTCGGTTACGACATTTGTTTCCGGAGCAAGTGCTATGTGGTTACAATTTATATGCTTTTGGGGGTTTCAAATATATGTAGGTCAAATTTATCAATGGTTCGGATTGTTGACTTCTGTTTTTATGGCAGGTCTTGTTATAGGATCTTTATATTCCAAATATTATCAAAAATATATGGCATTAAACAAAACTTTTTTCAGCAGTGAAATATTGTATCTTTTATGGATATTGTGCTTTGCTATTGTTATAAGATACAAGTTGTTAAATGTATATAGTTTATCTGTCTTATCTTTTGGAGTCGGCGGTGTTACCGGTTTAGAGTTTGCTCAACTGATAAAAATGTTTAGTATAATGAAAGAAGGAAAAAACAACGCACGAATCTTTTTCGCGGATGCTTTGGGTGCGGCTTTTGCATGTTATATAGGCGGAGCTTTTATTATTCCGGTGTGGGGAATAAAAAAAGCTTTAATGTTTATATTGTTTTTAAAATTTTTAATATTTACTTGGTGGCAATATGATAAAAAACACGGGTTATAAATCTTTATTTGTTTTACTTTTTTTATTAATAAGTAATTTTATTTATGCACAAATATCGGTAGAATATTTTGGCGGTGCCGGAAGAGTTTCGGGCTCTTGTGCTTTATTAAGTGCTAACGACAGTTCCGTTATTATAGATTGCGGAAGTTTTTATGATGAAGGTAATTTACCTTCGGATAATTCCGTTATTGATAAAAAACTGATAAATGCCGATGCCATGGTTTTAACTCACGCACACAACGATCATTCGGGAAGAATATTACAGCTTATAAGTGAAGGATTTAAAGGAAATATTTATTGTACCGATGCTACAAAAAAGATAATTTTTGAAATGTATGATGACGGTTGGAATTATGATTATGTAAAGAAAAAATACTTTTGGTCCAAAAGTAAAAGAGAAAAAATACAATTGCGTGAGAGCAGAGAACCGTTAACGCTTCATTGGCATAGTGCCTGTAAAAATGCCGTTAGAAATAAAGAAGAAAGTAAAAGTGAAGTATCTTTAATGCAATTGAAAGACAAGTACGGTATAAACTTTAAAGTTTGTAAAAGTTGTTTAAGTAAAGATTTGGAAAATTTACAAAGCAGATTTATATCCGTTGAATATAAGGATAATATGGATATAACCGATAAAATAAATTTCAGTTTATATAATGCGGGCCATATTTCCGGCTCCGCAAGTGTTGTTTTTTATGTATACGATGAAAATAAAATCAAAACGGTTGCTTTTTCCGGAGATTTGGGAAGCGGATATTCTAAAATAACTCCCGATAAAGATATAATTCCTAAAGTGGATTATGTGTTTGTTGAAACTACTTATGGCGGAGCGAAAAAAAATGTAAGCAATGCGGATTACCAAAAATTTCAGGAAACAATTTCAAATGCGCTAAAAAATGACAAAATCGTTTGGATTCCTTCATTATCATTACATAGAACACAAAAAATTTTATTTGAAATAAAACAGGCACAACTTAACGGTTTAATATCATACGATGTTCCTGTATACAGTTTATCTCCGTCGTCTAACGGAATTACCGAACGTTATGAAAAGGAAGCAAGCTTTCCTTCAAGAGACAGATGGTTTAAAGATGAAGTTTATCAAACAGGTTCTTTTTTACCGGAAAATTATATAACTAAAAGACCGAAAGAATTTCCTTGTCCTTGTATAATAATTTCCGCGAGCGGTATGATGGATCAAGGTGTATCCCGTAGTTTAATAAGTACTCTTTTACCGTTAGAAAACGTTGAAGTGTGTTTGGTAAGTTATGTTGGACCTAAAACACCTGCCGGAAAACTAAAAAAAGGTGCAAAAGTTATTAGAGTAGGCAAAAATTCGGTAAAAGTCCTGGCAAAAGTTAATGTTTTCGATATATTTTCGGATCATCCGGATATAGATGAGCTGATGAAATGGTTATCCAAGCAGAATTCGGAAACAAAAATATATTTGGTTCACGGGGAAAAATCTACTTTAGAAAATGCTTTAAATTTATACAAAAAGAATGGTTTTGTAAATACAAAAATAGCCGTAAAAGGTATAAATGTTTTAAATTAAAATTAGTGTTTTTTTTATTTTATATTTTGTATAATAAAAAGTTATGAAGTTTTAATATTTGTTGTAAGAGAGAAATAAAAATGTTTAACTATCTTTTTAAATTATTTTCAAACGATTTAGGTATAGATTTAGGAACAGCCGTAGTTTTGGTATATGTTAAAGGTCAGGGTATAGTTTTAACCGAACCCTCCGTTGTTGCTATGGACAAAGAAACAAAAAATGTTTTGTCTATCGGTAAAGAAGCAAAAAAAATGTTAGGTAAAACACCTGCAAATATAGTTGCTGTAAGACCTTTAAGAGACGGAGTTATTGCAGACTTTGAAGCAACACAAAAAATGATAAGATATTTCATTTATAAAGCAAATAAATCAAGAAGATTATTACATCCCAGAATAGTAATCGGTGTACCTTCCGGAATAACGGATGTTGAAAGAAGATCTGTTAGAGAAGCTGCGGAACAAGCAGGTGCAAGAGAAGTTCATATAATAGAAGAACCTATGGCAGCTGCAATCGGAGCAGGTATTCCTATACAGGAACCGGAAGGAAACATGATTGTTGATATCGGCGGCGGTACAACCGATGTTGCTATAATATCTTTGGGCGGAATGGTTGTTTCAAAGGCTATAGATGTTGCCGGCGATAAAATGGATGAAGCTATTGTTCAATATTTCAGAAGAAAATATAACTTGTTAATCGGAGAAAACACTGCTGAAATTGTAAAAATTCAAATCGGTTCAGTTTTCCCTATGCAACAGGAACTCAGTATGGAAGTAAAAGGAAGAGATCAGGTTACAGGTCTTCCGAAAACAATAACGGTAACTTCGGAAGAAATTCGTTCCGCATTATCTGAACCTATTAAATCTATAGTTGAAGTTATTAAAGATACTCTTGAAGAAACCCCTGCGGAATTGTCGGCGGATTTGGTTGACAGAGGAATAGTTCTTGCCGGCGGCGGTGCATTATTGAGAGGTTTACCTGAATTGTTAAAACAAGAAACGGAACTTCCTATAAATATAGCAGACGATCCTTTAACATGTGTTGTTAGAGGAACCGGTGTTTACTTAGAAGAATTAGATAACATAAAACTTGCACAGAAAAGAAATATAGTATAACTCATTTCGTGTTATGATGAATACAAATAAAAATGCTAATAGAGTTTTTTGTATACTGTTAGCAATTTCAATTATTTTAATTGTATTAAGGCTTACTCCTACTATTCAGGCAATAAAACAACTTGCTTATTCTGTATTGGTACCGGATATAAAAATCTCGTCGAACTTGTTTAGCAAAACAAGCAACTTTTTGTTCAATTTATCTAACATAATAAAAGTTAATCAGGAAAATGTTGAACTGAGAAATACCAATGTTCAATTAATACAACAATTAACAAACTCTCAAGTTATTTTGGAAGAAAATATAAGATTAAAAAATCTTTTAAATATTAAAGAAACAAAAAGTTTAAAACCGGTTTTTGCCAATGTTATTGTAAGAGAACCAACACAATGGTACAAGTTAGTAATAATAGACAAAGGTTCTGAAGACGGAATAGAATTGGATAATTCCGTAATATCTGTGTTAGCTAACGGACAAACATGTGTTTTCGGTAGAATAGTTGAAGTTTATTCTTCCACATCAAAAGTGGCATTAATAACTAATCCTTTATTTTCATTACCCGTTCAAATAAAAGAATCCGGTGTTGATTGTGTATGTGACGGTTTTGACAGCCAATACTTAAAATTATCTTTTATACCGCAATCTGCAAAATTAAAGTTAAAAGATAAAGTTGTTACTAGCCCTTTGAGTGATGTTTTTGAAAAGGGGATAAATGTCGGAACGATAGTAGATATAGTAAAAAATAATTATGGTGATTATCAGGAAGTTATAGTTGAACCTTATACTCAAACACAAGCAATTTATGAGGTTGCGGTACTTGTAAAAAAATAAAATGATAAATATTATTATTACGATTGTAATCTATTTAATACTTATAATAGTTCAGTTTGTTATTCCAAAATATATGCCTTTCAATATTTGGACTATATATCCTAACTTTATTTTAATGTTTGTTGTTTACACCGCTTTAAATAAGGGCATAATGAAAGGACAAACAATAGGTTTTATTTACGGTTTAACTTGGGATATATTATCTACCGATATTTTCGGAATAAGAGCATTGAGTTTTACTGTTGCGGGATATTTAGCCGGAAGTTTTAACAAAAAGTTAAATAAAAATCAGCCTTTAACACAAATTATAGTTATGGCAATAGGTTTAATCGTCACTCACTTAATTTTGAATATTGCATATATCGTAATGCCTGCATCGGAAAAAATCTTCGTTCAAAACTTTGAAATATCTTACTTAATAATATTCAATATTTTGGTTAATTTGATTCTTACACCTTTTATATTTAGAGTGTTTTTATTTATTGACAGAAGAATTACAAGCAGATAAATACAGTTTTTCGTGTTGTTTTATCATATGTTCGGTTGTATATGTTTCATCTATAACTTTTTTACTTTCCTTAGCAAAAGAAGTTCTTAACTCATTATCGGATGCAAGTAACAATATTTTGTTTGCCATTTGTTGAATATCACCGGGTTTTATCAGAAAACCGGTAACGCCGTCTTTTACAATATCTATTTGTCCGTCAACGGCATTAACTACCATAGGAATACCGCAATACATTGCATTTATACTTACAACAGGCATACCTTCCCAAAGGGATGTCATTGCAAAAATGTCGCTTGAATATAATATGTTTGCGATATCTGTTCTCCAACCGATAAGGAAAACAACCTTTTCTAACTTTAAATCTTTTATAAGATTTTCCAATTCGTCTCTTAAAACTCCGTCGCCTGTAATAACGAATTTTATTTTTTTGTTCTTTTGATTTACAATGTGTGCCATTTTAATAAAGTCGGACAAGTTTTTCTGCGGTTTAAACGGACCTATTGTTGAAACTAATATTTCATCATCTTGTATCGATAACTCTTTTCGTAACAGCTGACCTTTAGAATAATTTTTAAATTCATCAAGATCTACACCTAACTTTATGGTTACATATTTTTTTTCGGTTCCTATATTGTGTTTAAGTCCTTTTACTTTTGTTTGTTCACATTCTACAATTAAAGCATTTGAAATGTTAGCACAAATTTTTTCCAATATAATGTACAAATATTTTTTTAATATATTTTGATAGTCATTAAATGCAAATCCGTGTATTGCATGAATTGTGAAATGTATTTTTGCTAATTTTGCGGCAATTCTTCCTATAATTCCTGCTTTTGAAGAGTGAGTATGAACAATATCGGGTTTTTCTTTTTTTAATATTTTATATATGGAAATTAATGCCTTTAAATCTTTTATCGGGTTTATTTGCCTTACCAAATCTTTAACAAAGAAAACTCTGCTTTCATTACGTGCCTGTTCGTCTAACATGCCTCCGCAACCGCAAATCATAAAAGTTTCAAAATTTTCTTTGTTTATGTTTTTACATAAAGATAAAGCTATTTTCTGAGCTCCGCCTAATTCCAATTTGGTTATGATAGTACATACTTTTATCTTTTTCATTTTATATTTTTTATCATTACAGAAATGCCTTTTTGTATTGATATTTTCGGCTTCCATTTCAAGATTTTCTTTGCTTTATTTATGTTTAATATGTTTGTCTTTGCGGAAAAAGGATTTTTTATTTTTAAAGTTTTATATTTTATTCTTTTTCCGTAATGTTCGGATAAAATATTTATTATTTGTTTTAACGATGTTCCTTTACCGGAACCTATGTTAAAAACTTCTGTTTTATTTCTGTAATTTATTGCACTGATAAAAGCTTCACACAAATCATCCGTATGGATATAATCTCTTACAGTACTTAAATCATCCCATATTTGTATAGGCATACCTTTTAAAATGTTATCTATGGCAATACCTATAAACCCTTGACCTCTTCCTTGATGCAACAAAATTCCGTACGGGTTAGATATTCTTAAAATATTTGCGGTTATATTTTTATTTAAGTTATATATTAACTTAATATAATCTTCCAGCATTAACTTCTGTATTCCGTATGGGGAAATGGGTTGCGTTTTTTGTGTTTCCAAACAAGATTTGTTTTCAATTCCGTAAACCGTTCCGCCGCTTGACGGGAAAATCAAATGTATTTTTTTTGTTGATTTTATTAATAAATTAAAAATATTAAAAGTCGGTTCCAAATTAAATAATATTGATTTATCAAAATCTTGTTGATATTTTTTAGGGTTAACGGATTGTGCCAAATGAACTAATATTGTTGTATCTTTTATTAATTGTTTACATTTGGAAATATCGCATAAATCTCCTGTTACAAGTTTACATTTCTTATTCTTTTTAACATAATCCGGAACTTCTTTGTCAGACAGATAATTCAGTATCAGTTTATAGTTTGTATTATCAAGTAAATATTTAACTAAACTTTTACCTATTAACCCGCTGGCCCCGGTAATTGTAATTGTTTCAGGTTTTGTATTTAATGTCTTTTTCATAATTTATCAATAAACTTCGCTAAATTTTTTGCGTCAATAATATTTTTTTCTATAAAAGAATATTCCCAACTGCCGTATCTGCCGGTACAATAAATATGGTTATCTCTTAAAAATTTAAAAATCGTATCTAAAGTTTTTTTTCTGTCTTTATTAAATATAACATAAGCATATTTCATATCTGTTACATTTAAACTTATTACTTCATCATCGCTGTTCATTATTCCTATTTTTTTTAACAATGGAATTATATTTTCACAATCTTTTGTATCCGACATTTCAATATACAAACTATAGCAATTTTTCGGAGCTAAACTTTTGGATACATTAGAGTATATTCCTACCCTGTAAAAAGGATATTTTTTTTCGGGAACATATATCCAATGAACATCTTTTATCATGCTCGGCAAATTCTTTTTATATTTTACTCCTAAATTTATACATCTTGTCAAAGTGCAATCTAAGTTTTTTATAAGTTTTGAAATGTTTTCAGGTAAATCCGTTATGCTTAACAAAAGCTCTTTTAACGGTTGAGTAGATATAATATTATCGTAAGAAAAGTATTTACCGCCCGCATAAACTCTTTTGTTTTTTAAATCTATTGTTTCTGCTTTTGTATTTGTAACGATGTTACTTTTTAACTTTTTATAAAATCCGTCAATCATTGCTTGGCAACCGTTTTTTTGCGGATAATAAAAAACGCTGTTATACCCGTATTTTTGTTCGTTTTGTTTATATGCCGAATTTATTATGCTTTCTTGTGAAGGTTTTGGTACAAACGGTGCTGTCCAAGCTGCAGTTAACTTTTTTAAATTGTAATTCCATAACTTTTGATTGTACGGTTGCATAAAATATTCCGTTATACCGTCACCGAACATAGCTTTTGCCCAATCAATAAAAGGCATATCATCGTATATTTTTATGTCTTTTCTGCTTTTTATTCCTTTAATACATTTTTGTTTTTGTTGTTCCGTAAGATAATACAGATTAGCTTGAAAGGGGAAGGGGATTATTTTATTATCAAATAAAATAACGGAATTTCTTTTTACGGTTAAAAGTTTTTTGCCGATAATTTTTTCTATAAGAGTTTTTATTTTCTTGTCTTTTATATGTATAAAGTGACCGGAATAATCAAAGGTAAAGCCGTTATCTTTTATGGATTTGCATAGTCCGCCTACGGTATTTTCTTTTTCAAAAATAATAAACGGTTTTTTTGAAAAATATCCGAAAGAAAGGCCTGAAATTCCTGCTCCTATAACAATATTGTTTGTCATAATTAATCTACTTTAACCTTTGATAATCTTACAGAAAAAAGAATTAATAACAATATAACGAAAGAAAAAATTAAGTATGAAATATTATCGTTAATTTTAACTATCGTATATGAAAAAATTCCTAATATAAAAGATAAAATATAAACGAATACCAAAATTTGTTTTCTTGAATATCCCATTTTTTCAAGTCTTAAAGGAAAATGATCTTTACTTCCGAGAAAAGGATTTTTACCTTTTAACATTCTCATAATACTTACAAATATTGTTTCATATATCGGAACTGCCAATATTAATAACGGTGCAAAAACACCTATAGGATTTATTTTTGTATAAGATGTTCCCATTGCAATCGTTGCAAGAATAAAACCTATCGATAAACTTCCGGTATCACCCATAAATATTTTTTTACTTTTGGATAAATTGAAAGGAATAAAACCTAAACATGCGGCAAAAAGTGCAATTGCACAAAAGTTAACATAAATCATTTCACTCGGTAATGCTATTATAAAAAAGAATAATGCTGCTATTGCCGCTGTTCCGCAAGACAAACCGTCCATAATATCTATAAGGTTAAAAGCATTTGATAAACCGATTATCCAAAAGATACTTAGTAACACCGATAAAACATAATTTTCAATAAAGTTTATTCTAATATCAAACCATACAACAACTATAATGCAAGCTATAATCTGTATTAAAAATTTAAACTTAAAACCAAGTCCGCCTTTTTTTATATCATCACATAAGCCGAGCAATAATAACATGAAAGAACCTATTATTACCGATCTTAAATTGTTCAAAGTTCCTGTGGGGAAATTTGTTATAAATCTGATAAGTATTAAACTTATAACCCAACCGCTCCATATCGCAAGCCCTCCCAAATAAGGTGTACTTACTTTATGGGTTTTTACTGCAGTTAAAGGTCTGTCGTAAATATTAAATCTTCTTGCAATATGCCTGAAACAAGGAGTTAAAATAAGAGATATTAAATACGCCGTAACAAATGTTATTAAATATAAAATTTCGTTGCTCATAAATTAAAAAAGTTTATTCCATTTATCAGTGTTATATTTTTCTTCACATAATTTTTTTGCCGAACTTATTTCTTCTTCCGTCAAATCTTTACTTATTGTATCACATTTTAAAGTATCTGATAAGTTTTTAAAAAAACTGTTTGCGAATTTTTCAGATTCTTCCTGTGTTAATTTTAAGTGAATCGAGCCTTCCACAAGTATTCTTTTGCCTCTTCTTCTTTGACATGAACCTACAATCTTTTTACCGTTTAACAATAAATCATCTTTATATAATGTTTGAACACAACTGTAACTTTTTGCTTTATCGTTTTCAATATTTGTTTTATCGCAAAAGATATTTATTGTTTCCAAAGATTTTCTTATGGTTTCATGAATTATTTTATAAGTTTTTTCTTGATCATAAATGTAAGGCCATATCTTATCCGATACTATTAAAGAATACGATAAATCCGTATTATGCAATACCGATAATCCGCCGGTAATTCTTCTTATAACGGAATAATTGTCTGTTTTTGTTGAAGGAAATTTCTGAAAATAACCGATTGTGTATGCAGGGGAAGTCCATCTGTAAAAACGAAAAATATCTTCAAAATTTTCTTTTGCGAAAAAAACTTCATCAAGCGCAATATTTGTACTGCAATCTCGTTGAATATCATAAACACATCTTAGTTTCATATATATCCTGTTTTTTTAAATTTCGTTTCTGTAAACTGCTTCAAGGAAAGCATCGACAACTATCGGATTGAATTGTTTGTTTTTGTTAGATATTATTTCTTTTACGGCAACACCTTTATCCAAACCTTTTCTGTAAGGCCTGTCCGATGTCATTGCATCATAGGCGTCCGCAACCGAAATAATTGTTGCAATAAGCGGTATATCTTCACCGGTAAGTCCGTAAGGATATCCTTTTCCGTCATACCTTTCATGATGATATTTTACACCTAAAGATACATCTTTGAATTCTTTTATAGGTTCAAGTATTTCGGCACCCAAAGCAGGATGTTTTTCTATAAGTTTTATTTCTTCCGGAAGAAGTTTTCCTGCTTTATTTAAAATGCTTTCCGGAATACCTATTTTACCTATATCATGCAGTAATGCGGAAATTTTTAACATGCTTTCGAAGTCTTTAGATTCTTTCAGCTTTTCCTGAGGAATATATTTTAACAATGTCATGGAATATTTCATAACTCTTTCCGTATGTCCGTGAGTATACGAATTTTTAATATCTATTGCCGTTGCAAGAGTTTCAACCGTATTTAAAAGCAATTGCTTGTTTATATCCAACTGTTTTTTTATATCGTCGAACAATCTTGCATTTTGTATTGCCATAACCACGTCTGAAGAAAGTATTGTTAAAAATTCCATGTCTTCTTTATTAAAAGAAGAGCCGTCTATTTTGTTACCTATAAAAAAAACAACCATTAAATCTTTTCTGAAAAAGCCGGGTACGACTATTTGGGCTTTATACATTGATATTTCATCTTCAAGATTGCTTAGAAAATCAACAATTTCTTTGTTGTCTTTGTTCTTTTCTTTTAAATTTGGAATTTGAGAAACCAAAAGATATTCTTTGTGATCCGCATGAATATTTTCGTTTAAGAAAAATTGAATAATCGGATTGGTATTGGTTATTTTTGTAAATCCTACCGGGATTTTTAAACCTTTTTTCCCGCTTGAAACATTTATGATATATTCTTTTTTGTATTTGTTATATAAGAAAAGGCCTGCATGTTTTATACCGAGATTTCTTGTAAGGGTTCTAATTACCAATCTCGACAAAAGATTCGGATCATGAATCAAAATCATTTGTTTGGCTGTTTTTGATAAATAACTTTTATAATCTTTTTTTTGTTCCATTTTTACATTATATAAGTTAATACTTTTTTCTTGAAATCCGCAAGATCTATAGGCTTTTGTATGTAATCGGTGGCACCGTATTCAAGTACTCTTGTTTGATTATCAGCGCTGATGCTTCCTGTAATTATTACAACTTTTGCCTCGGGATTAACTTCTTTTATTCTTCTTAACACTTCTATTCCGCTTATTCCGCCCAAATGTACATCAAGAAAAACACAATCGAAAGAATCGTTTTTATATTTTTCTAATGCATCTTCTCCGGAAGTAGCTAAAACACTGTCTATGTTAAGCCTTTTTAAGAATCTTCCCATAAAAGCTACTATTTCTTCTTCATCATCAACAATCAAAACTTTTTTATTCAAGACACATACCTCTTTATATCGTATAAGTATAACAAATGCTTATAGATTTGGCAACTCTATTATTATATCGGTGCCAACCATATACTTTGATTCAAACCAAATTTTACCTTTATGATTTTCAACAATCATTCTTCTAACGATATACATTCCTATTCCCGTTCCGGATTTGGAAGATGATTTTGTTGTAAAGAAAGGAATAAAAATTTTGCTGCTGTTTTCTTCTTTAATACCGATTCCGTTATCGGAAATTTTTATAATTGATTTGTCATTCTTATGTGTTAATGATATATCTATTTGAGGAATATATTTCATTTGTTCTTCGTTTTTTAACAAGTTCTTCTTTTCTTCGGTTGCTTCGAAAGCATTATCTATAATATTATAAATACCTTCCATCAGTTGGGATTTAACACCGAGAATAGTGTCTGTATCTTTAAAATTTTTTGATATTATAAGTTTGTCCGGTAAATGATGTTTTACTTTTAACATTTCATAAGCCAAATCCACTATTTCCTTGAATGCAAAAGTTTCAAACATTCTGTGTTTTGCTTTCATTTTTGCAAAATCCAAAATACCGCGTATTACTTCATCTGTTTTTGTAATATTGCTTTTTAATGAATCCGATAATTCATCAATATAGCCGAAAGTATGTTGAAGGTTTTTGTTTTCGTTCATAAGTTTTTCGTTATTCTCTTCAAAATCTTTAACTTCAAATTTTAATTCTCCGGATATTAAAGAAAATTGGTTTAGTCTGTTTCTTATTTGATGAGCAACACCTTCGGCAAGACCGCCTATGGATGCAAGCTTTTCCGCGGCAAATATTTTTTCTTGAGCCTGTTTGTATTCATCAAAGAAAAGACAGTTTTCCATTGCAAGAGATGTTTGCCTTGCAAGCATTTTAAATATACTTATATCTTCTTTTGTGAAAATATCCTTGTTGTTTTTTTCACCTATAACCATAAATCCTTTCACTTCATCATAGAAAGAAGGAATTATTAATGCCGGTCTGAAAGGCAAAACTACGGAATGTGCTATAAATTGCGGCATTTCATCGAATAAGAAAGGATCTTCTTTATGTTTTATAAAGTTTATAAAAGGATGATTGTATTCATAAGAAAACATTAATTCGTTGTTTTTATGATGATAAGCTCTTAATATTTTAATTTCAAAACATTCTTTGTTTTTGTTTTCCAAAAATACCGCAACAAAACTTACTTTTACGGTTTTTAATAAAACCATCGATATCAATTTTAAAAGTCTGTCTATGTTATGTTCTTTTGCCATACCGCTTGCAGCATGTATTAATAAAGTTTGATAATGCTTGTTTTGCGAAAATAATAAGTTTTCGGTTTTGGATATAATTTTCTTATAGATGATATAAAATGATATCGTCAACATAAATGTTATGAAATTGGAAATATGTATATTTGTTGAATATATAAGTATGTAATTTGATAATACCAATACTAAAAACAACATTACCAAAAATATTAATATCTTTATGGAAGCTGTTTTTATGTTTGTAAAATTATAGCTGGATATAATAATTGTTGTTGTAGTTAAGAAAAATATTGTGGTTAAATAAAAAATCGGTTCAAAACTGAAAAAATTATAAAAAAACAAGTTATCAAAGACAAAAAGTATTGAATATACCGAATAAACTAATATCAAGTAAGTTATTCTTTGTTTTTGTATTGAAGTTATTTCATCTCTTTGTATTGATTTGTATGCCGTGTATATGGCATACAAAAACAAACAAACGGAAAAAATAAGAAATGTAAAATGAAAATTTCCTGCAATCGGATAAGAGCCCCATTGATTCGGTTCTACTGTTGCTATTATTGTGTTGGTAAATATTGTTAATAATATGAATAAAACCGTAATTGCCGCAGATACCGTTTTTATTATTTTATTTGTTTTTATACTTGAGAAATCAAATAAAAACAGAAAAGAAAAAAGAGGAATAAGTGTAATACCTATAAACCCCGAATGTGATAATATATAAGCAATTTTTTCGTTTTGTGTTGAATACATTGTTGCATAAGATAACAGCCATAACAGGAAAGATGAACTCAAACAACAAAAATAATAAGAATTAGTATTTCTTTTATTCTTATAAAAAACAAAAGCAATAAACAGTAATATAAAAAAAGATGATAAATATATGAAAAATTGATAAAGACTATACATAACTCTAAAGATTATATGAAAAGTCTTTTCTTTTTTCAATAATTTATATAGAGTATGTTATTAAATATATAGATAAAAAAAAGATAATATTATAAAATATATAGTTGTTTGGATTTGTAAGTAATTAACAAGAACTGTAATAAATAAAATAATTTATAATACTTGGAGAAAAAATGTATAAAACTTTATTGGAAAAAATTAATTCGAAAAAAGCTTGTATAGGTGTTATAGGTTTAGGATATGTAGGTCTTCCATTGGCTGTGGAGCTTGCGAAGAAAGGTTTTAATGTAACGGGATTGGAAGTTGATTCCAAGAAAGTGGAAAGTATAAAAAATAAAAAATCTTATATAGGTGATATAGAAACAAAAGATATAAAAGAATTGGTGGAATCAAAAAAACTCTCTGCCACAACAAACTTTAAAGCAATATCAAAATTGGATGTTGTTATTATATGTGTACCTACTCCGTTAAGAAAATCAAAAGATCCTGATGTTTCATATATAGTTTCCGCAACAAAAGAAATAAAAGATAATTTAAAAAAAGGGCAGTTGATAATACTTGAATCGACCACATATCCGGGAACAACAGCGGAATTGGTTTTACCTATGCTGGAATCAACAGGCTTAAAAGCAAGTAAAGATTTCTTTTTGGCATTCAGTCCGGAAAGAATAGATCCTGCAAATAAAAAGTTTACTATTGCAAACACAACGAAAGTTGTAGGCGGTATATGTAAACAATCAACTGAACTTGCTGCAGCTGTATATGGAAGTTTTACAAAAGTTCATAAAGTATCATCAACGCAGGCAGCCGAAATGGTAAAACTTTTGGAAAATACATTCAGAGCAGTAAATATAGGTCTTGTTAATGAAGTGGCATTAATGTGTGACAGATTGGGTTTAAGTGTTTGGGAAGTAATAAATGCATCTGCAACCAAACCGTTCGGGTTTATGAAATTTACTCCCGGTCCGGGAATAGGCGGACATTGTATTCCTTTGGATCCGCACTATTTGGCATGGAAACTTAAAACATTAAATTTTTATTCAAGATTTATAGAACTTGCAGGTGAAATAAACGCAAAAATGCCGGAATATGTAATAACAAAATTGGCGGATGCGTTAAATGAAAAATCAAAATCAATTAAAAATTCAAAAGTTCTTGTTTTAGGTGTTGCATACAAAAAAGATGTGTCAGATATGAGAGAATCTCCGGCAATAGATGTTATGTATTTGTTGAATAAAAAACAAGCAAAACTTTCATATTACGATCCGTATGTTCCTGTAGTTAAAATCGGAAACAAAATATTAAAATCCGAAAAGAATATTAAAAATATTTCAAAATACGATGTGGTTGTAATATTAACGGATCATACATGTATAGATTATGCGGATGTAGTAAAAAAATCCAAACTTGTATTTGATACAAGAAATGCAACAAATTTAATGAAATCTCCGAAAATCGTAAGGATATAGTGTGGATATTTTTAACATAAATAAATTATCAATTGTGCTTGTTACAAGAAATTCAAAGTCTGTATTATTTAATTGTCTTAAGGCCTTGGACAGTAACGATGTTTTGACTTCTTCGATGAATTCTCAATGGATTATAGTTGATAACAACAGTACCGACGGTTCAATAGAAGAAGTATTAAAATTGTATCCAAAGACACAAGTTATCAGAAACAAAGAAAATGTAGGTTTTGCTAAAGCGGCAAATCAAGGCTTTAAAGCTTCTCAAAAAGATTTTATCCTTTACATAAACACTGACACCGAAATAAAAAAAGATGCAATATCAAAATTATATAAAGAAATTAATACAGACAAAGATATTGCCGTTATAGGTCCGAGACTTTTAAGAAAGAATAATTCCATTCAAAAATCGGTATATCCCGAGGCAACTTTATATACGGAAATATTTAAACCTGTAGTAAAACTGTATGTTTCAATAAGAGAAAATTTTTATTCCGCAGGCAACTGCTATAGCGTTAATTCTTTAAGAGGTGCATGTTTTATAATAAACAAAAAATATATGGAACAAGTCGGCGGATTTGATGAAAGATATTTTTTCTATTTGGAAGAAACAGACTTGTTTAGACAATTGAAATTAATCGGTAAAAAAATTTGTTATTTGCCGGAAAGTGAAGTTTATCATTACGGCGGACTCGGCAGTGACGATAAAATGACGTTTGATAAGAAGAAAATGTATAACGAATCTTTGCTTAAGTATTTTGATAAAAACAGAAATAAATTTGAAAATAATATCATAAGGATGATTATAAAAAACAAATGAAAATATCTCTTGTAATGATTGCTAAAAATGAAGAAAAAAATATTGCCAAATCGTTGGAAAGTGTTAAAGGTTTGGTAAGTGAAATAATTGTTGTTGACAGCGGTTCAACTGATAATACAAATAAAATAGCACAATCTTACGGGGCTAAAATTTTTAAAAGGCCTTTCGATAATTTTTCCGCTCAAAAAAATTATGCCTTGTCTCTTTCTCTAAACGAATGGGTATTACATCTTGATGCGGACGAAGTTTTATCTCAGGAACTTAAAGAAGAAATAAAAAAGATTATGGAAGCACCTGAATATGACGGATATATCCTAACAAGAGAAAACTTTTTTCTTGGCCGTAAAATGAAATATTCCGGTATTGCAAGAGAAGACAGATTAAGACTTGCAAAAAAATCCTTGTCTAAATATGTTGGCGGAATAATTCATGAAGAGTTGGTTGTTAACGGAAAAACAGGGAAACTGAATAATGTTTTTTATCATTATACTTGTCAAAATTTAGATGGTTATTTTAATAAATTTGAACAATATACAACATTTGGCGCTTTGAAAATGTTTGATAAAAATAAAAAAGCAAAAATTGTTGATATTATTTTCAGACCTCCGTTTGAATTTATTAAAAGATATATTTTAAAACTTGGCTTTTTGGATGGCTTTGAAGGTTTTGTTTGGGCTGTTTTGGGTTCTTATTACAGTTTTGCAAAATATATGAAACTCTATTTATTACAAAATAAAAGGTAGTATCAATAAATGTATCCGGAACTCTTTTCTATCGGTAAAATCACAATATATACTTACGGCGTTCTTGTTGCACTCGGCTTTTTTATGGGAATGCAATATATTGTAAAATATTCAAAAGATATAGTAACTAAACAACAAGTATACGATTTTTTGTTTTATGTTATTTTAATCGGTATTATCGGTGCAAGACTGTTTTATGTTATGCTTGATATCCCGTACTACAAATCAAATCCGTTGGAAATTATTCAGGTATGGAAAGGCGGTCTTGTATATTACGGCGGTTTTGTCGCGGTATTAATTTTTGCATTTTTTTATTGCAAATATAAAAAGTTAAATATCATAAAACTTACAGATGTTTTTGCACCGGCTTTGGCATTGGGGCATACATTCGGCAGAATAGGTTGTTTCTTTTCGGGTTGTTGTTACGGGAAACATACCGACTGCTTTTTGGCAATATCGCAAAAACATCCTACACAATTATATGAAGCTTTAGGTAATTT
>JAEEGL011128540.1_pt1 | contig 19037 bp, 16 predicted proteins | sample 9134231 | NCBI WGS metagenome assembly JAEEGL01 (sample SAMN16246548, study PRJNA631951) | gut metagenome | biome: gut microbiome; feature: rumen; material: fiber-attached | host: Bos | place: Iran: Karaj | collected 2018-10 | reverse complement strand
GGTTACCAGCTTCGTCAACAACGGCCTGACCATCGGCATCTACTGCGTCGGCGCGTTCATTATCGCAAAAGCCGCAGGCGCCGCACAGCTGGGCATTTTCGCGGACATGGTGGTCTTCTCCACCTACGCGTCCAAGCTGCTAATGTCCTTCATGAGTCTGGAAATGATCTTCATGATGCTCCCCCGCGCGACGGTCTCCGCCGGCCGTATCAACGAAGTCCTCGACCGTCAGCCCAGCATTGTGGACGGCGACCGCGAGGAGGGCGAAGACGGACAGGTGGGCACCGTGGAGTTCCGGGATGTCAGTTTCCGCTACCCCGGCACACAGGATGATGTGCTCCGCCACATCAGCTTCAAGGCGGAAAAGGGACAGACCGTCGCCTTTATCGGCGCGACCGGTTCCGGCAAGTCCAGTCTGGTGAATCTGGTGCCGCGGCTTTATGACGCGACGACCGGCACCGTCCTGGTGGACGGCGTGGATGTCCGGGACTACCGGCAGACCGCGCTGCACAACAAGCTGGGCTACGCGCCGCAGAAAGCGGTGCTCTTTACCGGCACCGTGGAGTCCAACGTAGGCTACGGCGACGTGCCGCGCACCCATGAGGAAGTGGCGGAAGCGGTGGAAATCGCCCAGGCCAAGGACTTTGTGGAAAACATGGATCTGAAATACGACGCGGCAATCGCCCGGGGCGGCACAAACGTTTCCGGCGGCCAGAAACAGCGCCTTTCCATCGCAAGAGCGGTCGCAAGACGTCCGGAGATCTACATTTTCGATGACTCCTTCTCCGCGCTGGACTACCGAACCGACCGGGCGCTGCGGGCGGCATTGAAGGAGAAGACCGCAGGCACTACCACCCTGATTGTTGCCCAGCGTATCGGCACCATCCGGGATGCGGACAAGATCATCGTGCTGGAAGACGGCGAGATCGTGGGCATGGGCACGCATTCCGAACTCATGGAGAGCTGCTCGGTCTATCAGGAAATCGCCTACACGCAGCTGTCGGAGGAGGATCTGAAATAATGGCTAAGAATGAATATACCCTCGGACAGGCCAGAATGGGCGGACGCGGCGGCGGACGTTTCCGCGTCGCGGAAAAACCCAAGGATTTCAAGACGGCTATCGCGGCCATGATGCGCTACGCGACACGCTTTGCGCCCCTGTTCATCGGCGGCCTGAGTTGTGCGATCTTCGCGACGGCGCTGACCCTTTTCGGGCCGGACCGCCTCGGCAAAATCACACGCTACATTGAAGCGGGCATGAACGGACAGGGCTTTGACCTAGACGGCGTGGTCCGAACCACCACCCTGCTCCTGCTGTTCTATCTGGCGTCTTCCCTGCTGACTTACGGTCAGAGCTTCCTGCTTATTACCGGCACTCAGCGGATGCTTCGCTCCCTGCGTTCGGAGATCTCCCACAAGCTGAACCGGCTGCCCCTTTCCCGCTACGACTCCGCGTCCTTCGGCGACCTGCTCAGCCGCGTTACCAATGATGTGGACACCATCGGCGAGAGCTTCAACAACGCCATCGCACAGCTGGTCACCGCCACGGTGCTCTTTGTAGGCTGCGTTGTGCTCATGCTGGTGACCAATCTGATTCTCGGCGCTGTGGCCATCACGGCCAGTCTAGTCGGCTTCTTCCTCATGAACCAGATCATCAAGCGCTCCCAGAAGTTCTTCTCCGCGCGCCAGCGCTATCTGGGCGAGCTCAACGGCCACATTGAGGAAATCTATGCGGCGCACAACATCGTCAAGGCGTTCAACGGCGAGGAGCAGGCAACGGAGGAGTTCAGCCGTCTGAATCAGCTCCTGTTTGAGAGCAACTGGAAAAGCCAGTTCCTGTCAGGCATCATGGGCCCCATGATGGAGTTCATCGGCAACTTCGGCTATCTGGCGGTCTGCGTCCTGGGCGCGGTTATGACCAAGAACGGGCAGATCGGTTTTGACGTCATTGTGGCGTTCATCGTCTATGTCAAGCTCTTTACCCAGCCTCTGGGACAGGTTGCCCAGTCCTTTACCAGCCTGCAGTCCGCGGCGGCGGCTTCCGAGCGCGTCTTCTCCTTCCTGGCGGAGCCGGAAATGGAGGACGAGTCCGGCAAGACCAAGGTGCTGGAAGCCAAGAACGGCGAAGTGGAATTCGAGCATGTCAACTTCGGTTACGTGCCCGGCAGAACCATCATCCATGACTTCTCTGCCGTGATCCGTCCCGGCATGAAGGTGGCCATCGTCGGGCCGACCGGCGCCGGCAAGACCACGCTGGTGAATCTGCTTATGCGCTTCTACGAGCTCAACGGCGGCAGAATCAAAATCGACGGCGTGGATATCTCCGATATCACCCGGGAGAATGTGCACGCCCTGTTCTGCATGGTTCTGCAGGATACCTGGATTTTCGACGGAACGGTTCGTGAAAATGTGGTCTACTCCAAGGAGAATGTCTCTGATGAAACAGTGGAGGCGGCCTGCAGAGCGGTCGGCCTGCACCACTTCATCCAGACCCTGCCACAGGGCTACGACACCGTGCTCGGAGACGAGTCCAGCCTGTCCGCCGGACAGCGGCAGCTGCTGACCATTGCCCGTGCCATGGTGGAGGACGCGCCTCTGCTGATCCTGGACGAGGCAACCTCGTCCGTCGATACCCGTACGGAAGTGCTGGTGCAGCGCGCTATGGATCAGCTGACGCAGGGCCGTACCAGCTTTACCATCGCGCACCGTCTGAGCACCATCCGCGGCGCGGATGTTATCCTGGTCATGAAGGACGGCGATATCATCGAATCCGGCTCCCACGACGAACTGCTGGCAAAGAACGGCTTCTACGCCCAGCTCTGGCAGAGCCAGTTCGTCAACGCGGAAGCGATCTGATTCCAAAAACGGCACACATATCAAAACGGATCCGGCAGTCTTTGATATGCTCCCTCTATGGGAGACAGTGAAAAAGGAAAAATCACTGTCAACCATGGAGGGAGCATATCTATGTCCAGAAGGAAGTATAGCGTTGAAGAGAAGGTCGAAATTGTACAAAGAATAATCAGCGGAAAGGCAAGTCGCAAAGGAGAAAGCAAACGAACAGGCATATCGTACGGCCGAATAGAAGCATGGGTCGAACAATATAAAGCAGAAGGGGCAACTGCATATTTACCACAAGAGAGGAACCGAGCGTATTCACCCGAGGAGAAGATGCAGGCAGTGCTGGAATATCTGAGGGGTGAAGGCAGCCTACAAAAGATATGTGGGCGGCACAAGATTCGGTCGGAAAAGCAACTCAGGGACTGGATAAAGGTGTATAATACTCATGGAGACTTCAACTCCGTAAAACACTCTGGAGGAGGAAGCTACATGAAGCAGGGACGGGAAACGACGCAGGAAGAACGCCTGGAAATTGTAAAGGACTGTCTAGGGTCGGGAAAGAACTACGGGGAAATAGCGCTCAAATACAACGTGAGCTACCAGCAGGCGCGCACATGGACGTTAAAATACGAAGAGTTTGGGGAGTCCGGGCTGGAAGATCGGCGTGGAAAGCGCAAGAAGGATCAAGCGCCCAGGACAGAACTGGAAGCAGCGCAGATCGAGATAGAACGTCTGAAGCACAAGCTGTATCTGGCTGAGATGGAGCGGGATCTGCTAAAAAAATTGGACGAGATCGAGAGGAGGGATGCCTCTCACAAGTGAGGCAGTCCAATTTGTACCGGAGCATACAGGAAAGCCATAAAGAGAAAGGATATCCAATTGAGGCAGAATGCCACCTGCTGCATGTCTCCAGAGCCGCATATCTGCGGTGGGCGTGCGGGAAGCAGAGCGCCAGGACAACAGAGAACGAGGAAATAGCGGCCAAGGTCGAAAAGATCCACATGGAGAGCCCGGATAAGGGCTACCGCAGAATCAACGACGATCTTCGTCACTACGAGAATATTCACGTCAACGACAAACGTATTCTCCGAATCTGCCGGGTCAAAGGTATCAAATCAACCATTAAGTACAACAATCGAGGTTGTACACGACACGCAAAGAATCCACAGTACTTGGCAGAGAACCTGCTCAAGCGGCAGTTTCACGCAGAGATGCCAAACGAAAAATGGCTGACAGATGTAACGGAATTGAAATGGTACGAAGGGATTGAGGTGCACAAGGTCTATCTCAGCGCAATTCTGGATCTCTATGACAGACGGATTGTCTCCTACGTTGTGAGCGACCATAATGACAATCCACTGGTCTATAAGACCTTCGAGCGAGCAGTTGAGGCAAATCCCGATGCACACCCCCTGTTCCACAGTGACAGAGGCTTTCAGTATACCAACCGGGCATTTCACCATATGCTTGAACAGGCCGGCATGACGCAGAGTATGTCCCGTGTAGCAAAATGCATTGACAACGGTCCGATGGAAGGATTCTGGGGGATTCTGAAGCGGGAACGTTACTATGGCAGGAGATTTACCACGAAAAAAGAGCTGGTTACCATGATAGAGAACTACATCCGCTACTACAACCATCATCGCGTTCAGCGCAACCTCGGCGTCCTCACGCCGATGGAGAAGCACAGCATGTTCCAGGCTGCATAAAAAACCGTAGGTTCTTGTTGGACGCCAGGCATCCAACAAGAACCTACGGAGACCCCCGTACTGCGGGGCAGAAGCATTTTCTTATATTATTTCACTGTCTACTTGACGGGGAGCAGATCACTTTGCGGCTGCCGGATCCGTTTCCTGTGTTCGGATCTGTTATTTATTTTTCCTGCGCGGCGGCGAACTGTTCCAGGATCTGTCTGCCCGCACTTGCGCCGATCCGAGTGGCGCCGGCTTCCAGCATGGCGCGGCAGTCAAGCCAGGTGCGGATGCCCCCTGCCGCCTTGACGCCGACCTGACTGCCGACGCATTGCGCCATGAGGCGGACGTTTGCGGCGGTGGCACCGGCGGATCCGAAGCCGGTGGAGGTCTTGATAAAATCGGGCATCACCCGCTGCGCGATGCCGGCTGCCGCACGGATTTCCTCCTCGGTCAGGCAGCAGGTTTCAAAGATCACCTTGCATTTCGCACCCGCGGTATGGCATGCGGCGGTGAGATCCGACATCTCTGCTTCGATAAGGGTCAGATCCCCGTCCCGGAGCGCGCCGATATTCAGGACGTAGTCCAGTTCCGTGGCGCCGTTGGACAGAGCGGTCTCCGCTTCAGCAAGCTTATCGGCGACTGTGACGGCGCCGAGGGGAAAGCCGATGACGGTGCCGACCTCAATTCCGGAGTCGGAGAGACGCTCGGCGCACTGACGGACACGGAAGGGGTTGACCATGACGCTGGCAAAGCCCTGCTCCAGCGCCTCATCGCACAGCAGGTCGATCTGGCGCGCGGTAGCGTCCGCTTTTAACAAGGTGTGGTCAATGAGCCGGGCAAGCGATTTGACCGTCAGGGAAGAGATTTGAATCATGATTTGCGCCTCCTTATGGGAGTTTTCTTCATTGTACATTGCAAAATCCGGTCCTGCAAGGAAAATACTTCGAAAACATTGACGATTCCGCTTGCTTTTCCAAATCTGAGGTGCTATGATGCTGCAGCCGACAACAAAGTATCGGGAGGAAATGGGAAGATGAAAAAGGGAATGCAGGAACTCAGGCGTTTTCCGGCACTGATTCTTGGCGCATTCATCTATTCGCTGGGACTGAATCTGTTTGTGGTACCTGCGGGCTTTTATACCGGCGGCGTCATGGGCTTCTGCCAGATTATCCGTACGCTGCTTGCCCCCGTGATCCCCGCGTCCTTTGATATTGCGGGCGTACTGTATTACGCGATCAACGTTCCGCTTCTGATCCTGGCTTGGCTGAAGATTGACCGGGCGTTCGTCGGAAGAACTCTCCTTTGCGTAACGGCCATCACGGTCTTCGTTTCCATCATTCCCGTCCGGCTGCTCCTGGAGGAGGATATTATCGCCAACTGCCTGGTGGGCGGCGTCATTGCCGGGGGCGGCACCGGACTCATGCTCTGGGGCGGCGGTACCGGCGGCGGACTGGATATTGTCAGTATGATGATCCTGCGGAGTCATCAGCACGCCAGCGTGGGCCGCATCAACCTGGTGTTCAACTGCTTCCTTTACGGCTTGTGCATCGTGATTTTCAACGTGCAGATTGCGATTTATTCCATTGTATACGCATTTATCTGCTCCTTTGCCATTGACAAGATCCACGCGCAGAATATCATTGAGGAAGTTACGGTGATCACCAAGCTGCCGGTGGAGGAACTGGAGCAGGATGTCATCCAGAAGATGCACCGCGGTGTGACGAAGCTCGAGGCGGTGGGCGGCTACACGGATGACAACGAGTCTCTCCTGATCATTGTCATCTCCAAATTTGAGATCAACCAGCTGATCAGCATTATCCGCAGTCATGATCCCCGTGCGTTCATTACGGTGAAGGAACACACGCAGGTTTACGGCAACTTCAAACAGCGGATCTGACCGTACCGGCAGTTTCAAGACAGAAAGATCCTCCGCGCACCGTTCCATCGGTGTCAGCGGAGGATCTTTCTGTCTTATCAGTCCAGCTGGAGATGCTTGCGCAGGACGAGTCCGAGCCAGACGGCACCGGCGTTCTTAATCAGATCGAAGGGAATGAACGGAAGGACACATATTTTTAATGTATGGCCCAGCTGCGCGTGGGCCGAGATCATGAACCAGGCAGAGCCGAGGACATAATCAAGAAGCAGGCCGAGCGTAAGGGCAAGGAAACTGGGGATCGGCTTGAAGCGGAACCTTTTTGCGATCAGACCGCCGGCAAGTGCATGAAGGAGGAACCCTGCCAGATATCCCCCTGTGGGGCCGGCGAGTTTGGCAAGACCGCCCTGGAAACCGGTGAAGACCGGAAGTCCTGCGGCGCCGAGAAGCAGATAAACCAGAACACTGACGGCACCGAGAGGCCCGCCGAGAATCATCGCGCAGAGGGAGACCGCGAAAGTGCCAAGAGACACGGGGACCGGACCAATGGGAATGGAGAACGGGCCGAGGACGCAGAGCAGTGCGGCCATCAGGGCGCAGCGCGCCAGCGTACGGACGGAAAAGGAACGTTTCAAGAAAACACCTCCCAAAAAACATGCAAGCGAAATTTAGCATAAAGGGGGCAAAATGTCAAACTTTGGGAGAAGACACAATGCACAAAAACAGCGGATGCGAATTGTAAACAACGACGAATCGTTGCTGTTTTATCATAATTTCCGGGAAGAACCAAGCAAAAAAACACAAAAATGTTATAATCACATTCTTTACAAGGGTGTGAAGTTCCGTTATAATAAATTTGGACTGTGCGGCAAGAACGCATGGATTAAACGCGGCTGCATGCCGTAGAAAAAAGGAGAAGATTCCAATGTCTGTTTTGAAGAAAGTCAATGTAGGCGTTGTCGGCTGCGGCGGTATCTGCAAGGGCACCTACATGGACAACATGGTCAACACCTTTGCGGTCATCAATGTGGTTGGCTGCTATGACCTGATTGAGTCCCGTATGGACTACATGGTTAAGAAGTATGGCATCAAGAAGTACTCCAGCCTGGAAGAGATCTGCTCTGACCCCGAGATCGAGGTCATCTGCAACCTGACTTATCCCGAGTCCCATGTTCTGGTCTCCAAGACAGCCATGGAACACGGCAAGCATGTCTACTGCGAGAAGATGATGGCTCCGACTTTCGAGGACGCCACCATGCTGTACAACCTGGCAAAGGAAAAGGGTGTCAGCTACACCACCGCTCCCGACACCTTCCTGGGCGCATGGGAACAGTCCGCACGCAAGTACCTGGATGACGGCATCATCGGCAAGCCCGTGACCGTTCATGCACAGGTCTCCCGTCACTACGAGCCCTCTTCCCCGTTCTTTGACACTGCTCCGAAGCACTTCTTCTTCCCGCTTCACTACGGCGGCGGCTTCCCCTTCGATCTGGGCGGCTACTACATCCATGAGATGATCAACCTGTTCGGCTCCATCAAGAGAGTCACCGGTTTCGGCGGCAACCTGAACCCCGTCCGCAAGTTCACCAACCCGAAGCATCCGAAGTACGGCGAGGAATTCGAGGTCAACACCCCCACCACCCTGCTTGCAGCGCTTGAGTTCGAGTGCGGCGTTCTGGGCACCTTCAATATCTCCTCCGATACCGAGAGCACACAGAACTTCGTGGTTGCAGGCACGCAGGGCGTTCTGCAGCTGGGCGATCCCAACATGTTCGCCGACAAGATCTATGTCACTCGTCCCGGCGCCAATCCTCCCAGCGGCTATCTGGGCGCAAGCCTGACGCCGACCAACGGCCCGAGAGTCGGTCCCTTCGGCGGCGGCGAACAGGATGACGATCAGCAGATGCTCGCTGAGTTCACCATGGAGCAGAAGGTTGAACTGCCTCTGCTGCACGGCTTCTATGAGTCCAGCCGCGGCGTCGGCCTGGCTGATATGTGCTATGCCCTCCGCAACGGCCGCCGTCCTCGCTGCCACTGCGACATCGGCTATCACGCCATCGAAGTCATCCATGCTATCCAGGAATCCTGCAAGACCGGCAAGATCTACGAGATGACCACCCGCTGCGAGCGCCCGGCACCCATTGCCGCATCCGCTCTGTCTGTGACCGGACAGGAAGCAACGCTGGACGACTAACGCCTAATACGAGAGTTATGATAAATATGGGGCCGCACATTGCGGCCTCATATTTATTTCTATGTTACAGTTGCGTTACAAACACGTTGGAAATCTTGACCTTTATTCGTCACTTCGGTATGATGCACCTAGAAACATGCGGACTTGTTTGTCATGATTCAAGGTCGCAGCTTCAAATTTTTAAAAGGAGGAAAAATCATGAAGAATCTTTCCAAGGTTCTGGCATTGGTTCTGGTTGTTGCGATGATCTTCAGCTTCGCAGTTTCCGCCAGTGCCGCGACGAGCTACAAAGATGATGCTTCCATTAAGAATCAGGAAGCCGTCGAGTTGCTCTCCGCTCTGAATGTGCTCAATGGCTACACTGACGGCACATTCAAGCCGACCGGCTCGATCACCCGCGGCGAATTTGCCGTAATGGTCAGCTACATGGTCGCAAACGAGTGGTCCGAGACCCCGCTTTATAGTGACATCTATAAGCTGGGCAGAGACTACGCTCCTCTCTGCTCCTTCGCTGATACGAAGGATCACTGGGCAGCCGGTTACGTTGCGTTCTGCGCAGGTAACGGCTACATTTCCGGCCGTAACGCCAATGTTTTCGATCCCGATGCAACCATCACCGCAGCTGAGATCTCTGTGATCCTGCTCCGCGTTATGGGTTACAACGCGAAGATCGAAGACTTCGGCACCACTGCTGGTACCACCAAGGGCTACAACACGCAGGTCACTGCTCGCAACGCAGGTCTGCTTGCTGGCCTGGAAAACATGAACTTCTTCAAGCCCGCCACCCGTGACGAGGCTGCACAGCTCATGTTCAACGCCCTGAACGGTTCTGTCGTCAACTACGGCCTGAACGATGACTTCTCTCTCGTTCTGACTGATGCAAACGGCAACCAGACCACCCTCACTCTGGGCGGCAAACTGCACACGCTGAACATCCCCCTGATGAGATATTGCTTCCGCAATGTCGCCAGCCTGCCCCGCACGACCATCGACGGCCGCAGCGGACATCAGTGGGTTGCTTATGAGTCCGTTCATCTTCTGGACGGCAACCAGCTCAGCCTCAGCGGCCAGTTCAACACCCTGACCAGCATCTACCCGGATGACAGCCAGGTTGGCGCATGGCTGGGCACCACTCCTTACAGCAAGATCGCTTCCGATCTGGGCATCACTGCCAAGTCCACCGGTAAGGTTACCGAAGTCTATGTCAACGGCTATCTGGTCGGCGGCTCTGACTACCATGGAGCCCACACCGTTGATTATCCCAATTATATTACGGATAATGTGAATGATCTGCCCATGTCTCTGATTGATCTGTATCATTGGGGCGTTGGCGCGGGCATTAATCCCGAGACTGAAGAACCCATTCCGACTGCTCTGGATGACAACTGCCGTCTGCAGGTCACCCGTATGAAGAACAGACTGACCGGCGTTAACGAGTACAAGCTGCTCTTCTTCTATGAGTTCGTTGGCAAGGTGACCGACATTTATCAGGTTACTGATGCGCATGATCCCTTCTATGGCGACTATGTCTATGAGATGTCCTACTGGTACACCTATCCCTGGGCTGCTGCCGGTGATAAGGTTGGCTATGTAGTAAGCGAAAGCAAGTCCATTCTCAACACGAATGACTACTATCTGGTCGAGCCGAACGAGTCCGGCGAAGATATGATCAACATCTCCGCGAACTACAAGAACGTTGAGACCTATGCTGACTTCCTCAGCATCAAGGTTGCAAAGACCGAGGCTCCCGTCACCATGATTGAGGGCGCTGAGAAGGAATTCCCGAAGAATGTTGATCAGTATGTCATTGACACCAATGCAAAGCGTTACGAAGTTTCCAAGTATGCGCATGACTTCTATGAGCCGGGCACGAACTACAGACAGCCTCTGCTGCTCGTCTACAACACGGCTGGTCATGTTCAGGGCTTCGATGATGCTACCAAGGTTACTCCGAATGCAACTGGCTATGTCTACATTGACAGCCTCGAGTTCGAAGTTACCAAGACCCAGAGTGCAAAACTGATCCGCAAACTAGACGGCACCTTCTCCGCCCAGGCTAAGGCTCTTGCATACTTCCCGAAGGAAGGCGGCAACAGCAAGGCTGAAGTTATTGACCTGAGCATCAATCCGAGAACATGGACCGTTGAAGTTGCTACCTGCAACGCGGATGAGATTCCCTTCTCCTCCGACACTTATGTTATGGATGATTTCATCCGTCTTCCGGATCACACCACTAATGGCTTCTACGATGTGACTGGTGATGTATATCTCCATTCTATCAGCGGCACGATCCGCGTCTATGATGAGTGGTTCGATGGCTGGTACAAGTTCACCAAGTACAGCGATGGCAGATACGGCCTGGCTCCTGTTGACTGGGATTATGCCGAGACTACCAAGGGCAACGCGAATTTGACCGACTATGCGAAGAAGATCAAATTTGGTGAGACCACCGAAAAGGATGTCAGCACTGCTCTCCTGACTTCCGGCACTTCCGATCACATCTACAAGATGGATCTGTCCAAGATGACCGCTTACGAGTACATCGTGACTGGTTACAAGAACATTGCAACCGGCATCCACGGCTATCAGCCGGATGGCGATGGCGATGGTATCTCTGATGGCCTGTATCTTGATCCTGTGACCGGCGATCCTCTTGTCATGCCGTATCAGGGTGCTGTTGGCGGCGTCCTGACTCTGAGCAGAGATGGTAAGACCATCACCAGAATCGACGAGTTCCAGACTGTATCCGATCACACCAAGCTGGCATTTGCTCTGTACAAGGACAGAAGCGGCTGGAATGCGAACAACGGTTATGCTGCATACTTTGTTGGCACAGGCGATGGCTACAAGCTGTACTTCGCAGATGAAATCAGATACATTGATAAGGATGGCTCTGACACGACCTACACGAACGAAGAAGCTCTGCTTGCCGTCCTCGATGCAAAGAATGGCGAAGAGAACTGCTATTCTGTCGTTCTGGATGACGCGAACAAGATCTGCGCGCTTGTCAACTACAACCTGATCAAGACTGAAGTTGAATTCTTTGATGCTGACAGCTATGTCAAAGTTGGTACTGAAGCTGTCAACTTCGCGAAGGATTCCGTATGGTCCTACCATACCGGCAAGGCTGACAAGGTCGCAAAGGCTGACGCAGCATACTGGGTTGACACTGACGATGACGACGTGATTGACACCCCGTTTGGTGTTGCTCCGCTGCTGTGGGTTGCTCATAAGGGCGCTGCGCCTGTATCCTTCGGCGGATTCGTAACTCCTCCGGTGAATAACGGTCATGTCCTGCCTTGGTGGGAATAATCAACAGTTTGCTGTTTGATTAATCGTTAAGTCATTTATAAGAAAAACCCGGGCTTCGGCCCGGGTCTTTCTTATTTTGGCTCTATGTCAATCGTTGGGGTAGAGCAAAAAGAGCATGAAAAAATGTGGGCGTCATAGAGGAATCTATGACGTTCACTTTTTCATGCAGAACAGTGGAGGATTCTGTTTCTGAACCGATCAAAATTACGAACGCCAAAGCAGACACGTTTAAGTACTTTTGTTTTATTGTTGCAGCCCTTTGTATACCCGTTGAGATCAGAGACCTCAAATGAATCCGCCATGCAAACGAGGTATTAAAGCATTTTATTACAGCTTTGTAACAATTTCGGAAACCCCATTGCAGGAAAGACAATGTGTGGTACAATGATAAAAAAGAAGAAAGAGAGGGGAATTTAAACATGATTCAGTACAAGAAGTATTTATGCTTTGCACTCTGCTTCCTGCTTGTATTCTCTTCTTTTTCAATGCATGCGCTTGCTGCAGCTGTGTCGGCGGATATGGCTGGAGGCGCCGCATTTTCTGATACCGCTGAGATGAAATACAGCCAGCAGAATGGCATTTTGGTCAGCCTTGGAATCATATCCGGAATGCCTGACGGCACATTCCAGCCGAATCGCATGCTTTCTCGTGCCGAGGCATCCGTGATTCTTTCCAGATTGGAAGGAATGGAAAACGGCGGCGAGAGAATCCATTTGAATGACATTCCCGCTGAAAATTGGGCTTCGCCCTATGCAGGTTATTGCATCGTTCACGGGCTTCTGAAATGCCTCGATGAGAACAATTTCGCTCCGGGTGTCAGTATTACCGTCCGAGATTTTTGCAGAGCGCTTCTCATGGTGATTGGGTATCGGGATATTCAGGAAGATCAGGTTGAAACGCTGGTTTCGGAAAACAGGCTGATGCTCGGAAGCAGCTTAACCCTTGATTCTTTTGTAAATCGTGACAATGCAAGTCTGATTATCTACAATGCGATTAACTGTTATGAGATCGCGGAATGGCAGAACGGAAAACCGGTCTATTATACAGATGATTTGCTGAATCCCGTTACTGTTCTCGAACATCGTTATCACGCTATTAAGTATTCCGCAATGGTGGAAGCAAATGAACTTGCGGACCTGAAGGTAAACGGTGGATTTCTGGCGCAGGGGCAGACCAGACTGAAAGACCACAGCGTTTTTAAAACATCAACCCCAGTCAGCCTGGTCGGTCATCGTGCTGATGTATTTGTCCGGGACGGGGAGATTCTTGGGGCGCCGCAGCTGTCCCCCTCAGAATCAAGCGCAACCTTCCATTCCCTCGTGGAATACGGCGCGTTCTTCGGTGAGCACAGTCAGTTTTCTATCGCAAAAGATGCGAAGTATTATCTTTCCTACAATCTGTCAACTGAAAAAGCAATCTGGACTTCTGCTGACAGAATTACCATCACGGTCATCGATTATGACTGCAACGGCAGCTTTGAAACAATTCTTGTAAACCCGTACTACAAGGGTACAGTTGTTTCTCTTAAGCCGTTTGAAGTTCAATTCACAAACGGAAAGAGAGTTGAATTGAAATCGTATTCAGGGGCAACCGACCTGGCTTTGGAAGATACCGTATATGTTCTTCAGCTGGCGAACTCCTGGGTCATTGAAAAGTAAACACGGCTTCCGGCGCGTCCGGAAGCGTTCCAGACAGGGCAGAAATCAGAGCCGATACGGTTCCGGTTTCTGCCCTGTTCTGCGTTTGTACAGAGAAATCGGAACCCGGTTTTAGAAAGCAGTTTTTCGCGTATTTGTACGGAATAGCAAGGAATATTTGCGCGATTCCGGAAAACTCTATGGACTTCATTCCGATTCATTGTTATAATACAATCGATTGCCGACCAGTGCGGCATGACTCATTACGCGAGAATGGAGTGAGGTATATGCGGATGCTACCAGGCGTGCATGTCCCGCATCGGAAGAACACCGCGGCATGCCAGCCGGAACGGATTCCGCTGCCCGCGCAGGTTGTGATTCCGATGTCCATGAATATCGGCGCGCCGGGCAAACCTGTCGTGAAGGTTGGTCAGCAGGTGGCGCTGGGCGAGCCCATTGCGGAGTCCGGCGGATTTGTTTCTGCTCCCATCCACGCCAGCGTGGCAGGCAAAGTCACGAAGATCGGAGAGGTGCTCCAGTCCAGCGGACGATTTGTGCCGGCTGTGACCATTGAGACCAGTCCAGAGCAGCCCCTGTGGGATGGTATCTCACCCCCGCAGATTGAGACAAAAGAAGATTTTCTGAACGCAGTCCGCAGCAGCGGCGTGGTCGGCCTTGGCGGCGCGGGTTTTCCTGCAGCGGCGAAACTGACTGTGAATGCGCATGTTGACGCCATTATCATTAACGGCGCGGAGTGTGAGCCGTATATTACCTCTGATACCAGAACCATGCTGGATGATGCGGATCTGGTCGTTGCCGGCATAGATCTGCTTTTGAAGTACATTGAGCCGGACAAGGTTATCTTCGGCATTGAAAACAACAAGCCGGAATGCATCAGCCTCTATCAGAAGCGCTGCGGCGGAAATCCGAAGATTGATATCCGTGCGCTTCCGGCCAAATATCCGCAGGGCGGCGAAAAAGTGCTCATCTACAACACGACGGGAAGAATGGTCCCCATGGGCAAGCTCCCCATCGATGTGGGATGCATTGTAATCAACTGCACTACGGTGGCGGCCATTGCCCGCTTCGTACAGACCGGCATGCCTCTGGTGGAGAAAGTGGTCACCGTTGACGGTTCCGCAGTGAAAGAACCCAAAAACGTGATTTCTCCCATCGGAACCCCCATGGAAAAGCTGTTCGAATACTGCGGCGGCTTCAAGGAAGAGCCGGCAAAAGTGCTTTACGGCGGACCGATGATGGGCGTCAGCGTGGCAAGCCTGCAGGAACCCATCATGAAGAACACCAATGCCATTCTGGCAATGAACGAGAAGGATGCAAGAGAGCCGAAGATGACTAACTGCATCCACTGCGGCCGGTGCACGGCAGCCTGCCCTCTCCATCTGACGCCGTATGCCATTGAGCGTGCGTTCCTCCTGGAGGATGACGCTTCCCTGGTGGCGCTCAATGTGGCAAACTGCATGGAATGCGGATGCTGCAGCTTTGTATGCCCCGCAAAACGCAGACTGGTTCAGACGAACAAGCTGTCCAAAGTGCGGGTGCGTAATTATCAGCAGAAACTGAAAGAGGCACAGGAGAAGGAGGCGGCGAAGGCATGAGTCAACTGATTGTTTCGGTCTCCCCGCATCTGCGTTCAAAGACGACAACGCAGAACGTCATGCTCGACGTACTCATTGCGCTGTGCCCGACTCTGATCGCGGCTGTGATTATCTTCGGATTCCGCGCACTTCTGGTTGTTGCGGTAACGGTCGCGGCCTGCGTGGTCAGCGAATGGGTCATGGAGAAGCTCCTGAAGCGGCCCAATACTCTTGGGGATCTTTCCGCAGTCGTAACCGGCGTAATCCTGGCGTTCAACCTTCCCGCCTCCGTGCCCCTCTGGCAGGCGGTAATCGGCGCAATCTTCGCCATTGTCGTTGTCAAGCAGCTCTTCGGCGGTCTTGGACACAACTTCGCCAATCCGGCCATCACCGGACGCATCTTCATGTTCCTGGCTTTCTCCAAGGCGATGGCAGCGACGGCTGCTCCCATTCTGGTGGATGCGGTATCCGGCGCGACGCCTCTTGCGATTATGTCCGGCCTTGACGGTGAGATGCCTTCCCTGCTGAAATGCTTCCTCGGCATGCACAGCGGCGCGATTGGCGAGACCTGCTCTCTGACCCTGATCCTTGGCGGCATTTATATGCTCTGCCGCCGTGTGATTACCTGGCATGCACCGGTTGCCTTTATTGCGACAGTGGCGCTTTTCTCCTGGGCAGTTGGCCGCGAGCCGCTCTATGAGGTGCTCTCCGGCGGCCTGCTCATCGGTGCGATCTTTATGGCGACCGACTATGTTACCACCCCGGCTACCTGGTCCGGCAGACTGGTCTTCGGCGTCGGGTGCGGCCTGATCACCATGCTGATCCGCGTCTGGGGCAACTACCCCGAAGGCGTCTCCTTCGCCATTTTGCTGATGAACATCCTGACCCCCTACATTGAGAAATGGACCCGTTCCAAAGTGCTGGGAGGTGTCAAGGCATGAATGTGAATACCAAAAGCATCGTGGTGCTTACCGTCATCTGTCTGGTAGTGGCGGTTGCGCTGGCAGGCGTCAACTTCATCACGGCGCCCATTATTGCGGAAGCGGATGCAGCTGCGGCGTTTGAAGCCTGCTTCAAAGTCATGCCGACCGCCAGTGATTTCGAGAATGTGGATCTGACCGACGGTCTTCCGGCGACGGTGACCAGCATCTACAAGGAAACCACCGGTCAGGGCTATGCCGTTAAAATCACGACAAAAGGTTATGAGACCGGCCTGGTCATTCTCTGCGGCATTGACTCCGAAGGCAGAATAACCGGCACCACCATTGTTTCCGGCAATGAGACGCCGTCCATCGGCGGCCAGTGCGGCAAACCCGCCTATTCGGATCAGTACCTGGGACTGGGCGATGATCTGAGCAGTGTGGAAGGCATCTCCGGTGCCACACTGACGTCGACTGCCTATAAGAGTGCGGTTTCCGATGCACTCAAGGCGGTCAGCATCCTGGAAGGGAGGCAGTGATCATGGAAAAGAATAAACGGCTTTCTGTTCTGCTTCGCGGACTGATCAAGGAGAATCCGGTTCTGGTTCTCGTCCTCGGCACCTGCCCGACCCTTGCAACCAGCACCAGCCTGATTTCCGCAGTGGGCATGGGCCTCTCCGCGACTGCGGTTCTGGTCTGCTCCAACATGGTTATCTCCGCGCTGCGCAGCGTGATTCCCGACAAAGTGCGAATTCCGTGCTATATCGTGGTGATCGCGGGCTTTGTGACACTGGTGCAGATGCTCCTCAACGCCTATCTGCGGCCGCTGTATGAGATGCTGGGCGTGTATCTGGCGCTGATCGTGGTCAACTGCATCATCCTCGGCCGTGCCGAGATGTTTGCAAGCAAGAACGGCGTCTTGGATTCCGCCGCGGACGGACTTGGCATGGGCCTTGGCTTTACCATTGCCCTGGTTGCCATGAGCCTGATCCGTGAAGTGTTCGGATCCGGCACCATCGCCGGCATCCCCATTCCGGGACTTGAGAATCATACCATCGCGATTCTGACCATGGCGCCCGGCGGCTTCCTGGTCTTTGGCCTTCTGATGGCACTCATGAACAAGATTACCAAAGGAAAGTCCGGCCGTGAGCTTGGCTGTGCCAACTGCCCCGCTGCCGCCTCCTGCGGCAAGCTGAAGGAAAAGGAGGCCGCGGAAAATGCTTAAATCCCTTGTAATCATTCTCATGACCTCTGTTCTGGTCAACAACTATGTCCTGAACAAGTTCCTGGGCATCTGCCCCTTCCTGGGCGTCTCCAAGAAGCTGGATCAGGCGACAGGCATGAGCCTCGCGGTCATCTTTGTCATGCTGGTTGCCACGGCAGCGACCTGGCCCATCTACATTTTCCTGCTGGAGCCGAACGGCATGTCCTACCTGCAGACCATCGTCTTCATTCTGGTGATTGCCGCGCTGGTTCAGTTCGTGGAGATGGTCCTCAAGAAATTCATCCCCTCCCTGCATAAATCCCTTGGCGTTTATCTGCCCCTGATCACCACCAACTGTGCGGTGCTGGGCGTGACCCTGAACAACATCTCCGACGGTTATACCGCCGGCTGGTTCGGCTTTGCGCAGTCCATGGTCAGCTCCCTTGGCTGCGGCCTTGGCTTCATGCTGGCGATGGTGCTCTTTGCCGGTGTGCGCGGAAGAATGGAGTCCTGCGACGTGCCGGAATCCTTCAAGGGCCTCCCCATTACCCTGATTGCCGCCTCCATCGTCTCCCTGTCCTTCTTCGGATTCGCGGGCGTTGTGGACCGGCTGTTCGCATAAGGAGGCAGTGATATGACAACGATTCTTTATGCGGTTCTTGCGGTTACGGTGATCGGACTGGTCTGTGCCGTCCTCCTGGTGGTGGCAGGAAAGTTCATGGCTGTTCCCGTGGATGAGAAATTCGAGAAAGTCCGTGCCTGCCTTTCCGGCGCGAACTGCGGCGCCTGCGGCTACGCGGGCTGCGACGGCTACGCAAGCGCCCTCGCCTCCGGTGCGTGCTCGGAGACGACCCTCTGCGTGCCCGGCGGAGATACCGCCGCGGCGGACGTGGCGGCTGCCCTGGGCGTGGAAGCCGGAACAGTACAGAAGAAAGTGGCGTTTATCTCCTGCAACGGCACCTGCGAAAAGACCCGCGACAAGTTTACTTACGAAGGTACCCAGACCTGCGCCGGCGCGGAAATCATGTTCGGCGGCCCGGGCGAATGCACGTTCGGCTGCATGGGTTTCGGCGACTGCCAGCGCGTCTGCCAGTACAACGCGATCTGCATTGAAAACGGCATTGCGCATGTGGATCCCCGGATCTGCAAGGGCTGCGGCGCCTGCGCAAAAGTCTGCCCGAACCACCTGATTCACGTTCTTCCGGCGGATATTGCGTACTTCGTGACCTGCGGCAACCAGGAAAAGGGTGCCATGACGCGCCAGCGCTGCACCAACGGCTGCATCGGCTGCAAGCGGTGTGAGAAAGCCTGCGAGACCGGTGCAATCACGGTGAACAACAATCTGGCAAGCATCGACTATGAGAAGTGCATTGGATGCGGAAAATGCGCGGAAGTGTGCACAGTCGGCTGCATCGCGGATCTTCTGAACAATCAAAATGCATAGGTGATTAATCTGATGGAAACAAAACCCTCCTTTGCCCAGCGCTGCAAGAACCTGTGGAAATTCTTCACACTCTATGAAAAGATCTGGTTTTTCAGCATCCTGATCCTGGCGTTTGTCTTTGCCTTCCTCTTCCCGGAAGAAGATGTGAACGGCATCAACGGCAAATGGATCATGGCGCTGTATCTTGCGGATACCTTCCTGAACATTCTCTGTGAGCTGCTGATCTCCAAGCAGAGCAAGTGGAACTTTGTGGTCTCCCTGTTTGTGGAGATTACCGAGATCCTGATCTGCGTCCTGCTGCAGTACCGCTTCGCGACCATGGC
>JAEEGL010112163.1_pt1 | contig 19037 bp, 9 predicted proteins | sample 9134231 | NCBI WGS metagenome assembly JAEEGL01 (sample SAMN16246548, study PRJNA631951) | gut metagenome | biome: gut microbiome; feature: rumen; material: fiber-attached | host: Bos | place: Iran: Karaj | collected 2018-10 | reverse complement strand
TCTTATTGATATGCTGGCCGCCGGCGCCCGTTGAGCGGTAGGTATCGACGCGCAGGTCGTCCGGATTGATCGTGATCTCGTTGTCCTCCTCGATCTCGGGCATGACTTCCAGAGAAGCGAAGGAAGTGTGTCTGCGGGCGGAAGCGTCGAACGGCGAGATCCTGACGAGACGGTGCACGCCCTTCTCGCATTTCAGGAATCCGTAGGCGTTGGGGCCGGACACCGAGAACGTCACGGATTTGATGCCCGCTTCGTCTCCATCCAGGAAATCCAGGAGCTTCACGTCATAGCCTCTGCGTTCGGCCCAGCGAGTATACATGCGGTACAGCATCTGGGTCCAGTCCTGCGCTTCTGTGCCGCCGGCACCGGCGTGCAGCGTCAGGATCGCATTGTTCCCGTCGTATTCGCCCCGGAGCAGCGTGGTCAGACGAAGCTCTTCGGCATCCTGTGCAAGTTTTTCCACGTCCTCCGTGATCTCCGCCGCCATCTCATCGTCCTGTTCCTCTTCGCAGAGTTCCATCATGATGAGGAGATCGTCCGCACGGGAAACGAGCTTCGCGTGGCCGGAGAGTTTCGTATCGATGACCTTCATTTTCTGATTGACGGACTGCGCATGCTCGATCTCGTTCCAGAAATCAGGCGCGGCCATCTCTGCTTCCAGTTCACGTTTGCGGTCTTCGAGCAGCGGGAGATTCAGCGCTTCCCCCGCTTCTTCTATGACTCGGCAGACTTCCTGAAGCCTCTGCCGGGCATTGTCGATCTGGATCAATGGGTCCTCCTTAGTTCGCGCCGTTCAGACGGCCGTGGCAGTTCTTGTATTTCTTTCCGCTTCCGCAGGGGCAGGGATCGTTGCGTCCGATCTTGCCGTGGACGCGGATCGGCGTATGGGTCTGTCTGGACGCCTCGCCTGCCTGAGCGGCTCCCGTGGCTTTGGCTACTTCCCTGCGCTCGGGCACACGGTTGACCCGTACGGAGAAGAGCATCCCGATCGTCCCTTCCTGGATGTCCGTGATCATGACGTCGAACATCTCAGAACCTTCCATGCGGTATTCGACCACAGGATTCTTGTTGCCGATCGCGCGGAGACCGATGCCGCGGCGGAGCTGGTCCATGTTGTCGATGTGCTCCATCCACTTCTCGTCCACGACACGGAGAAGGATCGTCCTTTCGACTTCACGCATGTCGTAACCGGCATCCGTGATCTCCTTTTCCTTTTCCGCATAAGTCTCAAGAAGCACGTCGCTGAGTTTCTTTTTCAGCGTCTCGGGCGTCAGTGACAGCTTTTCCTTGTCGTCGATCTTCAAAGGATCGATACGGCAGAGACGTCCGTGCTGCTCCAGGATCGGTCCGAGATCCCAGTCTTCGGGGAACTTGGAGAAGGAAGTCACGGCATTCACCCAGGTGTCGAGGACCGAGTCGGCCATACCCAGGATCGAGTCGTGGACGTCGGCTCCTTCCAGGACCGACTTGCGCTGGGCGTAGATCAGGCTGCGCTGCTGGTTCATGACGTCGTCATACTGCAGGACGCGTTTGCGGGTATCGAAGTTGCGGCTCTCCACACGTTTCTGAGCCGATTCGATCTGCCCGGAAAGGACCGAGAATTCGAGAGGCGTATCCTCGTCCATGCCCATGCGTCCGATCAGAGGTTCGATCCTGTCAGATCCGAACAGACGCATGAGATCGTCTTCCAGGGAGATATAGAAGCGGGAGCTTCCGGGGTCACCCTGGCGTCCGGCGCGGCCTCTGAGCTGGTTGTCGATACGGCGGCTCTCGTGACGTTCCGTACCGATGATGTGAAGTCCTCCCAAAGCCACGACTTTGGCATGCTCTTCATCCGTCCTGACTTTGGCTTCAGCGTACAGGGTATGGAACAGTTCACGCGCGGCGAGAACGACAGGCTCCTCCGTCGACGCGATGCTGATCGCCGATTCGATCACATCGTCTTCCAGGCCCCTGCGCTTCATCTCCTGCCTCGCGATGAACTCGGGGTTGCCTCCCAGCAGGATGTCGGTGCCTCGGCCGGCCATGTTGGTTGCGATCGTCACGGCGCCGAGCTTACCGGCCTGTGCGACGATATCCGCTTCCTGCGCATGGTATTTCGCGTTCAGGACCACGTGAGGGGTCCCCGTACGCTTCAGGAGCCGGCTCAGGTATTCGCTCTTTTCGACCGATACGGTACCTACAAGGACAGGCTGGCCTTTTTCGTGGCATTCCACGATCTCACGCACCACCGCACGGAACTTGCCTTCTTCCGTACGGTAGACCACGTCGTTGTAATCGTTGCGGATCATGGGCCGGTTCGTCGGGATCTCGACGACGTCCATGCCGTAGATGCTTCTGAATTCTTCCTCTTCCGTCTTGGCCGTACCGGTCATGCCGCAGAGTTTGTCATAGATTCGAAAATAGTTCTGCAGGGTGATCGTTGCCAGCGTCTTGTTCTCGTTCTGGACTTTCACATGTTCTTTGGCTTCGATTGCCTGATGGAGCCCGTCCGAGAAACGGCGCCCGACCATGATGCGGCCCGTAAATTCGTCCACGATGATGACTTCGTCGTTCTGGACGATATAGTCCCTGTCTCGCTGCATGAGCGCATGGGCTTTCAGAGCCTGCTGGATATAGTGGTTCGTATCGCTGTTCTCGATGTCGCTCAGATTCTCCAGATTGAAGAAGTTCTCCGCTTTGGCGACGCCGAGTGCAGTCAGCATGACCGTATGCAGCTTTTCATCCTTCGTGTAATCAGCGTCCTCGCCTTCCTTCAGGCGGGATACAAACTGATCCGCACGCTCATAGCCGTCGGTGCTCTTTTCCCCGCGGCCCGAAATGATGAGCGGCGTACGGGCTTCGTCGATCAGGATCGAGTCGACTTCGTCGACGATCGCATAATGGAGGTGCCGCTGTACGAGATCCGCTTTGCGGACGGCCATGTTGTCGCGCAGATAATCGAAACCGAATTCGTTGTTCGTTCCGTAAGTGATGTCGCAGAGATAGGCTTCACGCTTCTGTGCAGGAGACATCCCGGGTACCACAAGGCCCACGGTCAGTCCCAGATACTGATAGATCTTGCCCATCCATTCGCTGTGGAACGTAGCCAGATAATCGTTGACGGTCACGACGTGTACGCCCTGACCGGAGAGCGCGTTCAGATATGCGGGAAGCGTCGATGTGTTCGTTTTGCCTTCGCCGGTTTTCATTTCGGCGATCCGCCCCTGATGGAGCACGATGCCGCCAAGAAGCTGCACCGGGAAAAGGTGCTTGTCCTGGATGCGCACGGTCGCCTCGCGTACGACGGCGTAGGCATCTTCCAGGATATCGTCCAGGGTCTCGCCCGCAGCCAGTCTTTCTTTGAGGATCCGCGTCTGATCGCGCAGTTCCTCTTCCTTCATAGCATGGTATCTCGGCTCAAGAGCAAGGATCCTGTCGACCCTTTTCATGAGCTTTGCGACCTCCCGCTCGTTGGCGGAAGGAAAGATCTTTCTCAGCCAGTTAGCCATATGTTCTCCTTATCGAAAAGCGTATGCGAAATACGCGGGTATATACTTATACCTTTCTGTATTGTACCAAATACAGGGAGAAAATACAACCGGAACCAGGCATTGAAAAAGCCCCGGACATTGTCCGGGGCGATAGCGGATCACCGAATCATTCCTCTTCAGGCTCGAGCAGACCGTAGCCTCCTTCACGCCGTCTGTACAATACGTTGATGCGGCCGGTCGCAGCGTTTTTGAAAGCGAAGAAATCGTGGTCGACCATCTGAAGCTGCAGGATCGCTTCCTCAACTTCCATGGGTTTGGTCGAGAAGCGCTTGTCTCTCGTCACTTCGGATTCGCCTTCGTCGTCCACTTCATAGTCTACGTCGGTAGGGGCAAGATTGGCGACCCATTCAGCGAGAGAACCGTCGCGGACGCGCTTTGCGAGGCGTGTCTTGTGATGGAGGATCTGCTTTTCGACTTTCTCCGTCACGCGGTCCAGAGATGTGCGCAGATCGTCGCTGGCTTCCTCACCGCGGATCACGATGCCGTCGACGCGGATCGTGACTTCGGCTATCTCCCTCTTCTTCACGGAAGCGAGCCGGACGTGGCATACAGCGTCAGGCCTAAAGTATCTCTCGAGCTTCTTCAGCTTTTTGGCGACCATCTGTTCCAGGTCATCAGTTACCGTGATGTTTTTTCCGTTGATCTGGATATTCATGGAGAAACCTCCTTCGTGGTAGATATGAGTCCACTTTTCGGACTCATATATCAATTCGCTCTTTGTTCAAAATATCCTTCTTTTCGTCATAAAAATATTCATTATTTTTCAAGCGCAAAAACTTGTCCATTTTTTATAATCTAATTTTGTTATATTTACACAATTATAGGATCGCATTGCAGCGGACCATGCTTACGCATTCTTCTTCCCTTCATCACGAAATTTCCTCGTATACAGGGCATTTCCGGTTGACAGAAGGCCCGGGAAACCCTACACTATCTCTGTCGGAGAACGGTCGGATTCCTCATGCCGTCATTCCGTCGTATACTTCGTAAAGGAGCCATTTCATTGTTCATAGGCAAGATCGATATCGGTGTGGATCTCGGCACGGCCAGCGTCCTCGTTTATCAGAAAGGAAAGGGCATCATCCTGAGAGAACCCTCTGTCGTCGCGATCGACGCGAAGACGGAGGAAGTCCTCGCGATCGGAGAAGAAGCTCACAGAATGATCGGAAGGACGCCCTCGGATATCCGCGCTGTCAGGCCTTTGTGCAACGGTGTCATTTCCGATTACAGACTGACCGCGCTTATGCTGCAGCATTTTATCGAAGCCGCTGTGGGTTCCCGCACGCCTCTCAACACGCTGCGGATGATCATCTGCGTCCCCTCTTCCGTCACAGACGTCGAGAGACGCAGCGTTGAAATGGCAGCCCGTGAAGTTGGAGCCCATTATGTACGGCTCGTTCAGGAACCTATGGCAGCCGCGCTCGGGGGCGGGATCGATCTCGGATCGATCAAAGGCGCACTCGTTGTGGATATCGGCGGCGGAACGACAGACGTTGCGGTCATCACGCCGAGAGGTCTGTTCATCTCCAAATCTCTCAAAGTAGCCGGAGACCATTTTGATCAGGCGCTCATCCATTATGTAAGGCAGAAATACAATCTCCTGATCGGCGAGCCGACTGCCGAGAAAATCAAGATCCAGATCGGATCCGTCGACAAACGGACAGACGTCCTGACGATGGATGTCACAGGCCGCTCCCTGCTCTCAGGCCTTCCCAAGACGATCACCCTGACTTCAGATGAGACGCAGGAAGCCTATGAGTCCCAAACCGTCAAGATACTTGACAAAATCCGGGAAGCATTGGAAGAGACCCCCTCCGAACTGCTGAATGACATCTGTACGCGCGGGATCCTCCTGACAGGAGGAGGCGCCATGGTCCGCGGACTGAGCCGCAGGGTCGAATTGAGTACGGATATCCCCTGCGTCCTTGCAGAAGATCCCCTTTCCTGTGTCGTCAACGGAACGAAAATCCTCCTGGAAGATCCGAGGTTTTTCCGCAACGTTCCCAGAACGAGAAAACGCGGATACTCCTGGTCCTGATCGAAACGACAAAACAGGCATGACCGGATGTGCGGTCATGCCTGTTTTGTTATATCCTTTATGGCTTTACATGCGATTTGTCCGTATTTCCGCATGATCATCTTTCATCCGAAAATGGATACTGCGGCTATGCGTATGCCGATCACGATCAGGATGATGCCTCCGACGATCGGTGCCCACCGAGTCAGTTTCATCCCGGCGTATCTTCCGAAATGAACTCCAAGCAGACAGATGACATAGGTCACCGCGGCTATGATGCCGCTCGCAACCAGTGCGTGCAGAAAACCGTATTCTGAAAAAGTGAGGCCGGCTGAAAGCGCGTCGATTGATGTGGCGATACCCTGAAGAAACAGCGACGAGGCCCTGACCTTATCGCTTTCTTCCTTTTCTACATCAGGATTCAGCCCTTCCAGTATCATCCGTATGCCGAGATAGCCGAGAAGCAGCAGTGCGATCCATGGGATCCAACGCTGCAGGCTTTCAAAAAACAGCAGAAGAGAATGCACGAGGAACCAGCCCAGCATGGGCATAAGCGCCTGGAAGAACGCAAAAGTGCCCGCTACGGCATGTCTGCCTGACCGGGGCATGTTGGGAGAATTCAGTCCGTTGACTACGGACACGGAAAAAGCGTCCATCGCCAGACCTATACCGAGAAAAGCACTCGTAAGAAAAAAAGCAAGATCCCAGTTCATGATTCCTCACAGATGACATTCGACCGCTCTCAGGCAGACCGGAAGCATCGAAAGCCCGTATTACAGTGTTTCCACTATTATAAGCAACAGACATCCGCATTTCAACTCCTTTGCTTGAAAAGGCCGTATTTACTGCGTATAATGGACAGGAATACAATGCAAGGAGGTTCCCATGAAATTCTCCCAAATGCCTTATGAACGTCCGGATCTGGACGAAGTCAAAGCTGAGTTCGGCCGGTTAATCGAACATCTGCAGAAAGCCGGGTCCTACGAAGAGGCCCGCGGCGTGTTCCTGGACATGGAAAACTACAGCAAACATGTCAGCACGCTGGAAACGCTGGCTTCCATCCGCCATTCCATCGACACGAGGGACAAGTTCTACGATGAGGAAATGAACTTCTGGAACGCGGCGGGTCCCGAGCTCAACGAATACAGCCAGCGCTGGTCCATGGCCCTTCTCGAGTCAAGGTTCCGTCCGGATTTCGAAAAGGAATACGGCACCCTGATGTTCGTCAATGCCGAGATCGCACTCAAGACCTTCTCTCCTGAGATCATCCCCGAGCTTCAGCAGGAGAACGATCTGACGACCCGTTACGAGAAAGTGCTCGCTTCCGCCCAGGTCCCCTTTGAAGGCAAGACCTATACGCTCTCCCAGATGACGCCCTTCAAAACGGACGCGGACGACGACCGCCGTCTGGCGGCATGGAAAGCCGAGGGACAGTGGTATAAAGACAATCAGAAGGAACTGGACGACATTTACGACCAGCTCGTCCATCTCCGCGACAAAATGGGCAAGAAACTCGGATATGAAGGCTACACGACGCTTGGTTACTACCGTATGGGTCGCAACTGCTACACAAAAGACGACGTGGAGAAGTTCCGCGCCGCGGTCGTCAAGTATCTCGTCCCCCTCGCGGATCAGATCTACCGCAGACAGGCTGAACGTCTGGGAAAGACCTATCCGATGAGCTTTGCCGACAACGCACTGGAATTCCGTTCCGGCAATCCCCGTCCCGCCGGTGATGCGGACGCCATCCTCGCTCATGGCAAGAAATTCTACGACGAGCTTTCTCCTGAGACCAGCGAATTCTTCAACTGCATGCTGGACAATGAGCTTCTGGACGTTCTCTCCACGGAAGGCAAGGAAGGCGGCGGATACTGCACGAGCCTCGCTGAATATGAAGTCCCCTTCATTTTTGCGAACTTCAATGGAACCCAGCATGATGTGGAAGTCGTGACCCACGAGGCCGGCCACGCGTTCGCGGATTACACGAACCGAAAAGCCGTACCCGCTGAATATGTATGGCCTTCCATGGAAGGATGCGAGGTTCATTCCATGTCCATGGAATTCTTCGCCTGGCCCTGGGCTGAAGGTTTCTTCGGGAAAGATACCCGCAAGTTCTATTACAGTCATCTGTCAGGCGCACTGACCTTTATCCCCTACGGTACGATGGTCGACCATTTCCAGCACATCGTTTTCGAGAAACCCGACATGACTCCCGCGGAACGCCATGGTGTCTGGAAGGAACTGCTTGGCATCTACATGCCCTGGATGCGTCTGGACGGCGAAATCCCCTTCTACAGTGAGGGCGAAGGCTGGCAGCGTCAGCATCATATCTATTCCATGCCTTTCTACTACATCGACTACTGCCTCGCACAGACCGTAGCGCTCCAATTCTGGGCCAGGATCCAGAAGGATCAGGCGGACGCCTGGAAGCACTATATGGCCTATACGAGACAGGGCGGACGTTATGTATTCACAGAACTCCTGAAGAACGCCGGACTGGACAGTCCTTTCGAAGAAGTCTGCCTCCGCACCGTATGCGAAGCCGCCGACCGTTGGCTCAGGGATTTCGATCTCACAGGCATCCTTTGATCCCATGACCGCAGAGCAGCCGGATCCTGACGATCCGGCTGTTTTTTCTTTTCAGTCTTCGATACGGATCTCGAGTCCGGCCTTGAAACATACCTTGACGTAATCATAGGTGACTTCGATCCTGTCGATATAGCGTTTGGTCAGATCGTCGGAATACCCGTTCTCAGGGATGTCATCAACGACGTCCGTCCTCTCGAAGAAATCCAGAAGATCATAGCATGCCGGGTCCTCTTCTTTCTTTTCTTTCCTTTCACCGTCGATCAGTTTGCTCAGCATATGGATCTGGACTTCCTGCATACTGAGATCCGCTTTCTCCTCCAGATATCTGACCTTTCTGTCCTCCAGCTCCGATAGTTCTTCAGCGATCTTTCTGTCGATGAATCTCTCCCTGTCGTTCCCGCCTACAGGGTCTCTCGACTCGCGTTCATGGATGTCGGCCTCGAGGTCCGCGATCCTTTTTTCCGTGATGCGCAGCGCTTCATCCCGCATACTCTTTTTTTTGTTTCTGAGATCTTTCTGGATCCGGATCAAAGCCTTTCGGTTCGCTTTCAGCCGTGAAAACGCCTCCGCAACAATGGCTTTCGCTCTGGCTTCGCTGATTGTTCTTGCTTCGCACCCTCCTCCATCCAGACGTGTCTTGCAGCGCCATACGGTCTTGTAAGGCAGCGCCAGTCTTCTGTACTGTTTCCGCACATCCCGCAGCAAAGCCTGCCGCTTAGGGCATTGTGGGGTGTCGTACGGACCCTTTTGCCGGTCTCCGCTTTGTGCCGTTCCCGTTTGAGAAGGATCCCCTGTACACAGCGAAACACTTCTTTGGGGACGATCGGCGGATGAGCGTTCTCCACATAATACTGGGGAAACCGTCCGCTGTTCTTCGCCTTTTCCTTTGTCAGAAAATCCACCGTGTAGGTCTTCTGCAGCAGCAGATCACCCATATACTTCTCGTTGGTCAAAATCGACTGGATCGTGCTCGCATACCACACATCCTTTCCTGCCGGCGTCGGGATCCCGTCGGCTTCCAGCCTTTCCTTGATTTCACCCAGTGTATAACCTTCCATATACTCACGGAAGATCCGGCGTACGATCTTCGCTTCTTCAGGAACGATCGTGAGTTCACTGTCGCCCCGTGTTTTCGTATACCCAAGGAAAAGCGAATGATTGAGCATGGGTTTCCCCTGCTGAAACCGGTACTGCAGACCCATACGCACGTTCTGCGAGATGCTTTGGCTCTCCTGCTGCGCAAGACTCGACAGGATCGTGATCAGCAGTTCTCCCGACGCATCCATGGTGTTGCAGTTTTCCTTTTCGAACAGTACGGGTATCCCCAGCGCTTTCAGCTTCCGGATCGTCTGAAGGGAATCCAGTGTGTTCCGGGCCCATCTGCTGATGGACTTCGTGATCACCATGTCGATCCTGCCCTGCTCGCAAGCCTTGAGCATGAGGTTGAACTGTTCCCTTTTTGCCAGAGACGTGCCGCTGATGCCCTCATCCGCATAGATGCCTGCCAGATCCCATCCGTCATGAGACGAGATATAGTCCGTATAATGGGAGACCTGAGCTTCATAGGAAGTCTCCTGTTCTTCGAGTTCAGTACTGACCCTGCAATACGCCGCGACCCTCAGTGCAGGCTGGATCTCGATCTTTCTTACAGCACTCTGCCGTCTGGCAGGAATGATTCTGACAGCCATTGTATCCTCTCTTTCTCGATCCATTTTCTGACCGCTCTCTGATAGGTGACCCGCGTCCTTTTCGGAACGATCAGGCTGTAGATGTATTCTGCGGTCTTCGCCGCTGTCCCGGGACACGCATTTTTTCGGGGCTTCCGGAACACGAAGACCCGCATGGCTTTGACCGGTTCTTCTTTCGTGCGTGACCCTCTATGCGTCCTTCGCATGTACTCAACGCGGATCTTTTCCGCCAGTTCCTCCGAGAAGATCGCAGGATATCCGTCTGACCCCAGATACACATCATCCTGAAGGATCCTGGTGAGCGCTTCCTTCCCGAGCGGAAGACCGGCCTCCGTTCCTGCCTTTTCGATGGACGCGCCTTCGAGATACAGCGCTGTAAAGGCAAGGATCTCCCCGACTGCCTTTTCATCGGCAAAGAGACTTCCGTTTTCCATTCTGTACCCGTAAATCATCTCAGATCCTCCTTCAGTTCCAGGCCGCACCTGAGTCTGAACAGCACCGAATCTCCCGTTCTGACTGTCACCTGATCCGTGATCCTCATGAACAGGTCTCCGTCGAACACGCCCCCCGGTTCCCATTCATCCAGTATCCTCACCAGTTCCCTGGCCTGTTCCATCTTGGGGGTACTGGAAGTCAGGCTCTTCAGTTCCCTTTCCAGTCCCGCATCCTCCTCCGTGAGCTCCATGATTTTTTTGCGGGCCGTAAAAGATCCGCTTCTCTCTGTCGATACCAGAACGAGGAACCTGCCTTTTTCTTTCGTGATCTCTCTTCGTCTGATCAGAATCTCCCCGGCTCTTCGTCTGGATTCCGGATCGTATTCCTCGACCGTCAGCAGATCGATGTAGGTCCCCATGACTTCGCGGCTCGCATATTTCAGTTTGCGGAGCATGTTCATGAATGCATTGAACAGGCTTTCCTCCTTCTCACGCCTCATCGGACAGATTCCTGCGTCCTTCGTATGGGCTGAACAGCCCCAGTAATAGCGCACGTCTCCGTTCCGTCTTGCCGTGATCCTCTTCATGGGGCCTCCGCAGCAGGCGCAGGTCAGTCTGTCGGACAAGGGATAACGCCGATGTGTGTCTTCCCCGTCCATCTTTGCTGCCCGTTCCGCGATCACGCGGTTTGCGTTCTCGAAGATCTCGTGGCTGACAATTGCTTCATGATGACCGTCCATATAGTACTGATCTCTTTCTCCCTGGTTCTTCATGCGCCGAAAACTAGTATCCGTATAGGTCTTCTGCATGAGGATATCACCTGTATAGGACAGATTGCGGATCATCCCAAGGATAATGGCCGAAGACCATTGTCCCTCGGTTCCGTTCCGTTTCTTCGTTCCCGTCCCGATTCCCTCTTCATTCAGCTCCTTGGCGATCGTCAGTGTGCCTTTCCCTGACAGCACTTCACCGAAGATCCTGCGCACGACGGCAGCACGATCGGAATCAACGGAATAACTGCCGTTCTCAAGCCTGTACCCGAAAGGAGCTTTGGAGAAGCGGTATGTTCCCGAAGCAAACCTTTTTTTGACCGCCCACTTTGCGTTGGTGGAGATGCTTCTCGATTCTTCCTCCGCCACAGATGAAAAAAGAGTCATGAGGAGTTCCGAGTCAATGGTTCTCGTATCGATCCTTTCCTTTTCGAACAGAACCCCCACTCCCAATGCAAGAAGCTTCCGGACCATATCCAGGCAGTCCGCTGTGTTCCTTGCGAACCGGCTGATCGACTTCGTCAGGACCAGATCCACTCTCCCTTCCCTGCAGTCGTTCAGAAGTCTTCGGAGCTCCGGCCGGTATTCTCTCTTCGTTCCGCTTACGCCCGCTTCCCAGTATATCCCTTTGAATTCCCACTCCCCATGGGATCGGATCAGCATCTCAAAATGCTTTCTCTGCGACTCGATGGACGATTCCTGCTCTGTACTGTCAGTAGACACTCTGCAGTAAGCCGCGACCCGCGTCTTCTGAACACCGTACACTGATGCAGGCACCGTCAGTACTTTTCTGACTGCATGGCCTTCTGTACGGTGTTCCATGGCGTCATCTCCATCTCTGCCACCGACATGCATTCCTTCCTGTTGAACTCGTTTTCTTCTGTCTTCAACAAGGCCATACCTGAGATCCGATGTTTTTTCCTCTTTATGGATCATTTACAATATCCTCCATCGTGCTTCCCTTTGCCAGTCCTCAAAAACCGAATCTGTATAAATCCGCCTGCCACATGACATATGGTGCCGGCATGAGAACTGCTTCTGCCGAATGATATCTCGCCTTATAAATATAACATATTGTTTAAAGATTTTAAGTATACTTTACACATTGTTTAATTATATTTGTGTTTTTGACACGATTTCTACACCTCAAACGTAAATTCCGAGATATTCGACAGATTACATGTTGCTTTTCAGATAAAAAAATGGTATCGGAAATCAAAATGGTTCTGATTCTTTACCTGAACACAGGAATGCATCGGCAGTTTCAAAAGGAATAATAACAGAAAGACCTCTGTGAACAAACAGGTTCACAGAGGTCTTGTTTGAAAGTGTTTTATCCAGTTATTCAGGTCTCTTCTTTCTTCTCAGTGTCATGAGAAGACAGTATGACAGAATCAGACAGAATCCAAGCGCGTAAAGCAGATCTGTTCCGGTCCCGCCTGCCGCCGGGAGCTCCGTTCCGGAACTGTTGGTGATCTTCAGTGTATAGATCCCAGTAGACGTATCCTGGACAGCGGTAAGACTCGGTGCTTCGGGATCCGAATACGAGACCCCGTTTGCGGTGACAGTGATCACGACAACGGAAGTTTTCAGCTTGTATCCATCCGGAGCTGCCGTTTCCACCAGATGGTATACACCGACAGGCAGATCGAACACAGAGATCCTGCTGTTGTCAGATGCCGTATACACGAGGAAACCGTCACCACCGGACTCGAGGTCTTCGTACAGGGCCGTGTCCTTGCGCACGCCGTCGATCGTTTCGTAGAGATCGAAGACAGCGTCGGAAAGAGCCGTACTGTCAGGAGCGGCAACATCCACCTTCTTCATCCGGACGTTCTGCACTCTGCGGTTCAGGATCTCGATCTCATAGGTCAGGGTTCCGTTCACGTCCGACATGCTCATGCTCACCCCGTCCGGGTTCACAGTACCGAGAGTGATTTCACCGGTCTCAGTCTTGGTGAAATGGATATGAGAGGCTGGCGACCTGTAGCCGTCAGGCACAGCTTTCTCACGGAGTTCATAAGTTCCGGGACGGAGACCGTAATTCAGTTCCGGAATGATGCCGTTTTCATCCGTCACCAGATCTTCATATCCGACCATCGGGTTCAGGTCAAAGGACGTCATGCCGCCGACCGTGATCTGACGGTGCAGCTCGAAGTGCACACCGGCCATGGGTTCCTTCGTATCATAGTCTTTCTTGACCGTTCTGAATTCATACTGACGGTTTCGAACCGTGAGGACAGCCGAATCATCGCCGGATGCCTGCACGAGGGTATACCATCCATCCGTATCATCACCGGTGCTGCCGTTGACAGTCACGCCATCAGCCGTTTTACGGATCGTCAGAGGCGCGGCAAGGCCGCGGTAGCTTTCCGGCGTCCTGGTCTCGGTCAGCGTATAGTCCGCGTCGTTTCTCAGATAGGCGACCGTAAGGAAGCCTTCGTTGTCAGACGTATAGGTACCGAGCAGGTTGTCACCGTCCTTCAGCGTAAAAACGGTACCGGGAAGAGGCTCGCCGTTCCACTTCGTCTTCTGGATCCGGATGCCGGGGCGTTCGTTGCTGACTTCGTCCACACGCACGTTGGAACCTTCTTCGACTTCTCCCACGGTATAATGGACTGTATAGGTGAATCCGGAGCTTTCCGTCTCTCCTTTCTGCTTTCCATTCAGAGTGATGGTATCACTTTCATCCAGAGGATGAGCAGTACCGAATCCGGTCACAACGCCATTCCCGTCCACTTCTGGATGACCGCCGTTCAATTCAACTTCACAGATCACATAATTGCTCAGAACAGTATTCTGACTAGGCAGTGTCGGGAAGTACCAGTAAAGGGTATCCGAACCGTATGGCAGCTGTCTGACGGTTTCTCGCAGAAGGTTCATACCATGGCCTTCTCCGCTGCCATGTCTGACAAAGACGGCGAAATACGTCGGTTCTCTCTCTTCCATATAATCCGCGTCAGACCAGGTCTTGTTCACGCGGAGTCCCCAGCCCTTCAGGTTGCAGACATCCACGTGCGGATCCGTTCCGGCACTCACGATATCCTGTACGCCGGGTGCTCCGTTCCGATCGACGGGATCTGTTACAACAGTATCGTCCTGAACGTATTTCTGGAACGAATAACCGTCCGGGATCTCCCAGGGACGCTCCTCCACCCTGTACCGGGTACCTGCCAGGACTTCCCTGACTTCGACCACATGATCGACGGGGATCTCGGAGATCGCGCCGTTCATGGAAGTATGGAAACTGATCTGTTCCTTCTGAGCCGCAGTAAGCGATGAATAATCAGTGAATTCGGTCGGCACGAGTTTCTGCAGTTCGTTGTCCCATCTGCAGTAACGCCCCTGCGGATCCTTCACGTGATAGGTATGCATGTCCGCGGGCTGAAGCCCATCGTCGTTCTCCGTACCGAAGTACAGACGGAAATTGAATTTGGGCAGATCATCGCTTACCGCGACAGGAGTGACGCCATCTTCGCGGAACAGTTTCTTTGTGAAGGTAAGCGTACGAAGCGCATCCTCATCCACTCTGTTCCTGTATGTCACTTTGGCACGATCCTTCGTCGTTTCATAACCGATCGGATAGTCTTCCCTGTCGTCGTGGCCATCCACGGGCACTCCGGTAACGGGCATATCATTGACGTATACCGCGTCGTAGATTCCCGTATTCACATAGCATTCCGTAATCTTATAGTCCAGGAATTCCTCGCCTTCCGAAAGAGGAACCGCGGTAAAATCGATCTCCGCAACTTCCCCGGGCTTCAGCAGGAACACGTTTTCAAGCACCGTACCGTCGATGGTCAGACTGTCCCTGAACTCCACCGGTCTGTTCGTGTCTTTATAGAACACATAGTCATGTGAAGTCGAAGCGCCCTGGATCAGTGTCCTTTCTTCCACTTCACCGTCAGCCTTCTTCACACGGTATCTGACCTGATAAGGGAATTCCGCAAGGATCGATTCCGTGGCGTCCACACCATCCAGCTCCTTGTTCAGAAGAACGGTGCCGGGACGGATGGAAGCCAGATTGAAGCGCATGTGGAGATTGGCTGCGCCGGCACCTCTCTCCATGTAGAAGATCCGCATCGTATGCGTACTGTTATCCTTGAAGATGGTCCCGCCGTCTTTGAAATAACCATCCAGATAAGCATTGACTTGTGCGTCTGTCGCATCAGGATGCTGACCTCTGTAATTGCTTTCAAACAATGCGCGCAGCGTCGTCCATGTCCCGTTGACGAACACGTTTCCCGTACTGTAGTTGACTGATCCGGGAACGGCACTGTGGATGCCGCCCAGGTCGATGACCAGCTGGCCGTCCACATAGAGCCAGAAATCGTCGTCCCCGGAGAACTCGAAGATGATATCGTGCCCCCAGTCATCCAGACCGTTGGGCGTCTGTACGAAACTGGCTTCGAGTTCCATAAGATAGAAGGGATCTATGTTCTTGATCAAGTAAAGCTGTTCATGCTTGCGGGGATCGCTGTCCGAAAGTTCATTCTGGTTCGCATCATACAGATTCTCCGGGTTTTTCACAGAGAACACTCCCGGTTCAAGATCATTGAACGGGAAAAACTGACCGTGCATCATCGACGGTCTGGAAACCGAATCGTAAGTACCAAGTTCCTTGTAGACGACGAAGTTCGTGCCATGCAGAGACGCAAAATTCTGTGCGCTGTCGAATTCGTAATAACCGCTGGAATTGTATGTACTCTCGATAAAGAGATGGTTGACTTCGTAAGCGCCGTCATAAAGACCGCCGAGATTCTGATCGGTCAGTCTGGTCCTGGGGTAGCCGTTAGCTTCCAGATATGTGGACAGCAGTCCCTGATGCAGAGTCGTGCCGACACCACCGTCATTGTTGCCCAGGAAATTGCTCATGGTCTTCCTGTCATTTTCATTGTTCGTGGTTCCGATATCCCTGACCTTGATCGTGATGCCGTAACGGGTATTGTCGACCGTGGGTACGGTATGCAGATCATCGTTGACAGGTGTTTCTTCCATGTGGGCAAAATAGAAGTCCATGGCTTGGGATTTCGGGCAGGGCACGATCCTTCCGTTCTCCACTTTGAGTCCGGAATAGGAATAGTTCCCGCTGTCCCATGCCAGGATCGTCGTATAGTACTGTCCGTTCCTGCGGCCGTTCAGATTGATGCCGATAGTATCATCGGACACGGTCTGGTCAGACGAAATCTGAGGAGCGATATAGGTCTCGGAGTACTCGTTATACAGCTCATAATAACCATTCGAATAATCCGTGAGATCCCAGAGCAGCTCGTTGAACTGGCCGCCCACCCATTCGATGGAATCGCCGTTCTCATAACAGGGCACGACAGTCCCGTCGCCTTTCACGGCGTAGAAATCATATTTTGATTTATCTTCATTCCACAGGCGGGTGTAGACGATGACCTTCGAACCGTCCACGACGCTCGGATCCGACACTCCCACCTTGCTCGCGGAATAGGGCTTGAAATAATCGTTCGTCAGCTCGGAAGGCGTCACGAAATAGAGCCACTCGCTTCCGGTGCCTCCGCCCTTTCCAAAGCCCTGCAGAATATCGCCCTTATAGGTCAGTACGGAACTGCCTTCCAGACAGATCTCCTGTTCATGGATACCTGTCCCGGGTTTGACGCGGATCGCACTTGCTTCACTGCGGTCCTGTGTCAGATGGACCCCCTGAGCATCCAGAACCATATAGCGCAGGCTTCCGTCGATATCCGTTTTCACGTAGTACCGGTCGTCATCGATCCATTCGAAAGTCCAGAGGGAGATGTCGCTGTCGCTGGGGATGAAGAGCTTGTCGCCGTTGTCATCCTGTCTCGACATCACCGTCAGAAGCTTTGCGTCCAGCGAATCTGCATTGGAGGAGTCCGACATAAGGGCTTTCCCTGCAAGTCCTCCGTTCCAGTTGATGAGGCCATACTGCTTTCCGTCCAGTCCGTAGGGATCCTGTGTGATATCCTCACGGTACCAGATGTACATACTGCTGTTTGGATCTGTTTCCTGGTTCACATTATATGTGCAGAAACGAGCACCATTGGCTCCTCCCTGCATATTGCAGTACCATGCTCCGTTCCTGATCCTGAATACTCCCTGATCGTCTACAGTAACCGTAAATGCCGTCTGGGGAGCATCAGAGAAGGACAGGCTGTTGTTCCCGTTGTTATATAGATATTTAGTCTCTCCATCGGTACCTGTGCACGAAATATAGAACTGATTATCCGTACCTTCCTTTTTGTCAAAGAAGTACAGTGCCGCATCGTTTACAGGGCCATCCGGATGAGCAGGTTTTGTTTTGGTAACACCGGTCCGTTTGTTGTCTTCTGTGAGGGTGTTCATGAAATAGTATCCGTCAACATGACCGATACAGAATTCCCTGCCATCCAGTTCGGATACAGTCGATGCCTTATACCAATTCGCAATCTGAACTCCCGGTCCGCTCACGATCGCGTATGCGGAGAAGCCTTCGGCCCGGAAGGTGATCCTGTCTCCTTCCGTTCCCGTGACTTCCACTTCGCTTCCTTCACGGCTTCCGTCCTCAAAGTGCACGATCCGGAACGTTCCGTCCGTTTCTTCATTCCGCCTGTCAGCCAGTTCGACCATCACGTCTACGGGCGCCTCGATCGTGACCTTGTCTCCTTGTTCATCCACGATCGTGATGTCGAAGAAACGGATATAGCCAAGATCGCCGTTCTCATACCCGAGGGCTTTCCGAACGCCTTCGATATATTCTTCATAATCCGATGCGCCGTCTTCGTGCAGGATCTCCCTCACATCCAGACCGGCTCCATCAGGCACGCCCGCTTCGGGACCATAGGTCACGGTCACGGTATAGTTCTGTCCATCGCCTGCAGTCACGGTCTTTCGGATCGACGTCTCAACGACTGCGTAGATCGAGAAGGACTCGGCATCGAACACGACCTGATCCTTATCGGATCCGCCCTTTTCCATGATGCGGGTCTCGCCTTCGTCATCCATATGGATCACGGTGGCGTCTTTGGCGTTGTCGATCCTTCTGCTGTCCATGGTGACGCGGACAGGCTTCAAAGGTTCTGTCTTTTCACCGTCTTCATTCATGAATGTGATGTCAACGGCAACGAGAGACGTCACACGCATGTCCGCATCTTTGCTCTCGGCTTCAGCAGCTGCTGCGATGGCGTCAAGAGCCGATTTCTCCTCTACGGGAACGACAGACATGGTCGTATTAGCCGGGAAGGTATCTTCATCGGCTTCCACAAGGACGGTCAGGTCAAGTTCTTCCAGCGTCTCTTCGAAGCGCTGCGCGGGCATCGAAGCCTCGATCGTCACTGCGTCGGGCGCTTCGTTGGGCATCACACCGTAGCCGACAATTATCTCGTCATCCAGCGCGTAATTCGTACGCAGCACGCGATGTGCAACGTTTCCTTCGATCACGCTCAGGATTCCTTCTTCAATCTTCTCGACCAGTCCCACATGGCTGATCTGTTTCGTTTCTTCATCCAGGAAGAACACAAGGTCTCCTGCAGCGGGTTCGTAGTCTTCGGAGGACTCGAAGGCCCCGATCGCTTCCAGAGCGTCGGCCCAGCGGGTCGCGGACGGTGAGAACGGCAGCGTTCCCTGCGGGATCTGCGCATATTCCATGCAGAATCCGAGGAAGTTCGCGCACCATTCGTCATAAGGCAGGCCGTACCAGGCTCCGTAACGGGTATATCCGCTCCGGCTCCCGTCTTCCTCGACCCGATAATTCGCTTTGCTTTCCTCATACCCCAACTGCGTCTGCGCGATAGTCACGAGATCCTGACGCCAGTCCCCGCTCAGCACGATCGAAGCAAACATAGTGTTCCAGGTGCCCGTGCCTTCCACGTCAGCCGTGGGATCCGGTTCGTCCGCATCGATCGTCACGATCTCAAAGCAGCTGTCGCCATGCACATGGAGCTCAGTCGCTTCTTCCAGACCGCAGCTCAGCACGAGTCCGGTCTCATAGCACCCTTCTCCATGGATGTGGGCGCCTTCCCCTTCTTCCTTGCCGCAGA
>JAEEGL016688439.1_pt1 | contig 19038 bp, 19 predicted proteins | sample 9134231 | NCBI WGS metagenome assembly JAEEGL01 (sample SAMN16246548, study PRJNA631951) | gut metagenome | biome: gut microbiome; feature: rumen; material: fiber-attached | host: Bos | place: Iran: Karaj | collected 2018-10 | reverse complement strand
GGGGAATCGGGTGCTGTCTGCTTGGAGTCAATCCCTCTTTCTCCAAGTCGCTTTTCGTTTTTTTGTTGCAAGGGATTGCGGGAGTGTCGATTTACGCGGCCATTTTGTGGATAACTCGGCTGACAGCAGTTTCGGATATTTTGCGTCTTTTGCCGCAGAAGATGTATAATAAACATCCCCGTTTCATGTTGATTATGAGAAACCATTTTACGTGAGGGTTTTTCAAGGCGAATGAAGGTTGAGGAAATAGTTTTTTCTCCCCATGGTGATGAACGTGGCAAATTGATTGCCCTGGAAGCGCTTTCTTGCCAAGTTCCATTTGAGGTAAAGCGTGTCTACTACATCTATGACACGACGCCGGGAACGGTTCGTGGCAATCATGCGCACAAGACTTTGAAACAGGTTCTTGTCTGCGTTAGTGGTGCTTGTACGATTGTTTGCGAAATGCCGGATGGAACAACAACTGAATGCCGCCTGGACTGGCCGGACAGGGGATTGTTGATTGAGGGTCTGGTCTGGCGACAGATGAAGGATTTCTCCAAAGATGCCGTCTTGTTGGTTTTGGCGAGCGAGCCTTACGATGAGGCTGACTATATTCGAGACCATGATATATTTGTAAAGGAAAGTCGGCAATCGGAGGTGAAGGGATGAAGTATTCATACGTCCTTAGAACTCCCCATAGAGTTCTTCGCCCTGTGACTGAGGGCGATGCTGAATTTATAGTGAGGTTGCGTAACCAGCCCCATGTCAAAGGGCGCATAAATGACACTTCACTGGATGCCGAAAGACAGCGGCAGTGGATTCGAGAGTATCTCAAACGCGACAATGAGTATTATTGGATTATCGAAACTCCAGACGGTCGTCCAATAGGGACAAGTAGTCTCTACCACTACGATGCGGAGAAAAAGCAGATAGAAACAGGCAGATGGGTAATGTTATCTGATGCCCCCGAAACCAATATCATGGCTTCGAGAGTGCAAATGCGTGACTTTGTGTTTGAGACCCTTCGTCTGAAACGCATAGTTTTTGATGTGGTTTCAACAAATAGACAGGTGCTCAAATATCATCGTCTCTGCGGAGCGGTGGAAACTCATACAGAGAGGGAAGCGCTAATTATTCAAGGGGAAAAGGTCGATCTTGTCTGGTTTGAGGAGACGCCGGTAAGTTGGGGCAAGATCCGATCTACAATCTGCCGTTGGGCCGGAATTCCCACGGAGAAACCTTATGGCACGATTGAGAAGGTTTTGGTATAATTCGCATTAACAAGCAAGCAAGAAAGGTGAATATGGACCTTATCACGTTCATGGATAACTTCGCAGGGTTGTTTGACGACACGCCAGCCGAACAAATTAACCCAGAGACTAACTTCCGCGATCTTGATGAGTGGAGTTCGCTCATAGCACTCTCCATCATCGCAATGGTTGACGAGGAGTATGGTGTCACTCTCAAGGGTGATGACATCAAGAACGCAACGACCGTTCAGGACATCTTCAACGCAATTGTTGCGAAACAATAATGCAAGACTACAATCCTTTCTCCCTAGTAGGGAAGACAGTGCTTGTAACTGGTGCCTCGTCGGGAATCGGGCAGGCTACGGCAATTGAGTGTTCAAGGCTCGGTGCGAAACTCGTCATCACTGGCCGGAACGCTGATCGCCTGCGGCAAACTTTCGAGCAGCTTGACGGCGATGAGCACAGACAGATTACTGCGGAACTCACCAATGACGAAGAACTGAGACAGCTTGTCGAGGAATGCCCGGAATTGAACGGACTCGTTCTATGCGCCGGGAAGGGCAAGATTTCCCCATTTCCATTCTGCACCCGCGACAAGTTTGACGATGCGTTTGCAATTAATTTCTTCTCACCGGTTGAGCTACTTCGGCTACTTGTGAAGGGAAAGAAACTTGCCAAGTTCGCTTCCGTAGTTATGGTCGCTTCCATCGGCGGATGTCCTGGGGGGAAGTTTACCTTTGGGAACGACATTTACGGAGCGTCAAAGGCCGCACTGTGGTCGATGATGAAATTTGCCGCGTTGGAGCTTGCGCCCAAGCAGATTCGCGTCAACAGCGTCAATCCGGGGATGGTGGAAACGAAGCTGATCGAACACGGAATGGTCACTCACGAGCAGCGTGAACAGGACATGAAGACATACCCGTTGAAGCGCTACGGCAAGCCCGATGACATAGCGCACGGAATCGTCTATCTTCTTTCTGACGCCTCGTCCTGGGTCACGGGACATTCGTTGGTGATTGACGGTGGATGCTCAATCTAAACGATTGCGAGAAAGACGGAGAAGACATGAGAACGTCAAAGTTCAACCATGTAAAAGTGACAGGGATAAAGACAGTCGTTCCCGAGCGTTTCATAGACATAGAAGACGAGTTAAAATTCTTTGGGAACGACCCGAAGCGTCTCGAAAAGGAGAAGAAGCTTATTGGCTATGGGAGACGTCATGTTGCAGAAGCCAACACAACGGTCTGCGACATGGCCTGCGCCGCAGCGGAGGCGTTGTTCACGGAGATGGGGATTGGCAGGAGTGAAATAGATTTGCTTGTATTTGTTAACCAATCTCCAGACTATCCAGCACCTTGCGATGCCTGCCTTGCGCACGGCAGACTTGGCCTTTCTCGGAACTGTGCAGCCATGGACATCAATCTCGGATGCTCTGGATGGCCTTACGCGATGATGACGGCCCATGCACTCATGGCTTCGGGCGGCTTTCGTAAAGGCCTGGTGCTTGCAGGCGATGTGCCAACTCGCAAGACTGATGTCGATAACAGAAAGAAAGTTCAGTTGTTTGGAGATGCGGCATCTGCGACATTGCTTGAATATGACGTAACCGATGATTTTCCGTCCGTGTTTGTTTGCGGGACCGACGGAGCGGGGTGGGAAGCGTTGATTTGCCCGTTTGGCGGCATGAAAAACCCCATCACGCATGAAGTCCTTGACTATTCCGCCAAAGATTCGTCGGGGAGTGTATGGCGAGCTGTGCAGTCTGTGATGAAGGGTGAGGATGTTTTTTCATTCACTTTGGATATCGCACCACGGCTGATAGTCGAGACGGTGGACGCGGCGGGGTGGAGAATCGATGATGTCGGCCTATTCGCCATACACCAGGCGAACAAAATGATTGTCAAGGCAATTGCCAAGAAGGCAAAACTGCCACCAGACTTGGCTCCTTTTGACACCTTCACGAAATACGCCAACAACTCCACAAACTCGGTTGTTACCGTAATCTGCGACCAGCTGAACGGACGCAAGTCCGGTAAAGTCCTTGCGTGTGCGTTTGGCGTTGGCCTTTCATGGGGCGCTGCGGCGCTAGACTTGAGCGGAACCTATAACGGCGGAATATCCCTTTACAAGGAAACCAAGATGCCGCAAACCATTGAAGACGCCCTTGAGCATTACCGCAAGATTTTCTGCGGTGAGGCGTGATTTCCAAAGATAGGAACCCTGTTATGGCTTTTTTCCAGTTCAACAACATAAAGGTCGGTGGCGTGGCGTGTGCCGTGCCAGTGAACAAGGTTGCCACGGAATCCTACAAGCCTCTTTTCGGCGACGAAGAAGTCGAGAAATTCATGACGATGACTGGTGTTCGATGTGTCCACCGGACCCTTGAACACCAGACGACTAGCGACTTGGGCTTCAGGGCGGCAAAGGACCTGCTCGAGAAGAAGGGCATATCCCCGGATGAAATAGGGGCGCTTGTTTTCTCATCGCACAGCCCCGACTACCGCAGACCGTCTACGGCATTCGTTCTGCAGCATCGTCTTGGAATCCCTAAGGAATCCGTCTGTTTCGACATAAGCCTCGGCTGCTCCTCGCTTGTCGTCGGGATGCAGACCGCAGCCTCCCTGATGGCATCCAGCGACATCCAAAAGGCTTTGATCATCGTAGGCGATACGGGAGGAAAAACCGTCTACCCCAAGGATCGCAGTTCTGTGATGCTATTTGGCGATGCCGGTGGCGTGATGCTGCTGGAGAAGACCGACAGTGTGGTCGATTCGATTTCCGGTATGGTGCGCAGCGACGGTTCCGGCTATCGCTACATGATTGTTCCTGGCGGCGGCTACAGAAACCTCCACGCGAGTGATGAGGTCGTGATGTGCGAGGATGGCAACCCGCGTACGCTCATGAACTCGTTCATCCAGGGGACATCGGTCTTTACCTTTACCATCTTTGATGTTCCGCGCCTGATAAAAGACTTTTGGGCCAAGACCGGGACTGGACCCGATTCCTTCGACTGCTTCGCCTTTCACCAGGCGAATCTCTACATCCTCAAGCAGATCGCCAAGAAGACGAAAATGGACTTTGCGAAGATGCCGATAACACTGGACAGATACGGCAACACCTCTGGCGCGTCAGCCATCGTCTCGATGTGCGACAGGTATGGAAGCACGACGGAGCCGAGGCGAATCAAGGTTATGGCCTGCGGGTTCGGCGTGGGAATTTCGCTAGGGGCCACGATGTTCGACATCTCCACCGACGACATCCTGCCAGTCGTGGAGGACGAGGCCATATACGAAGACGGGCTGATCACGAATCCTAACCAGTTGTATGACAAGAAGTGATAGCATGGCCATAACGATTCTAGACTGCCTTGAGGCTACGACGGGTAGATTTCCCGACAAGGTCGCGATTTCCGACGGGAAAACATCAGTAACTTTCAGCCAGTGGTTTGATTTTGCGCGTCGCATAGGAAGCGCACTGATTGCGTCGTGCGGCGAGATAATGCGCCGTCCCGTGCTGGTCTTCGTCGACAAGCGGGTGGAGACGCTAGTGGGTTTCATGGGTGTGGTCGCGAGTGGCAATTTCTATGTTCCGATTGACTGCAAGATGCCGGCGGAGCGCATGAGACACATCGTTAACGTGCTGAATCCGATCGCGGCATTGACACTTTCCGACGCGGACGACAAACTGCTTGACGAAGTCGGATGCGGATGTGTGCGACTGCGCATACAGGAGGCCTGGACACACGGCATGGACAACGCCTTGTTGTTGCGCGCCAAGGACGGAATGATAGACCTCGATCCCGTGTATTGCATTTTCACAAGCGGCTCGACGGGCGTGCCAAAGGGTGTCCTCATATCGCATCGCGCAATGATCGACTTCGCGAATTGGATGCTTACACGGTTCGGAATGAATTCCAATGACGTGGTCGGCAACCAGGCACCGTTCTACTTCGACTGCTCGGTCAAAGATATCTGCATCTGCATCGTTGCCGGGGCGACAATGCACATCATACCAAAGAAGTGCTTTGCGTTCCCGAAGCTTCTGGGAGAGTTCCTCAACGAGAAGAAGGTGACTTCTCTTTGGTGGGCTACGTCTGCCGTTATTCTGACGGCGAATAGCGGTATTCTGGAAGTGAATCCTCCCCGGAATGTGCGTATCGTCACTTTCGGCGGCGAGGCGATCTTTGCGAAACAGGTCAACGCATGGCGCAGGGCCTTGCCCCAGGCGACGCTTGTAAACGTATATGGTCCAACTGAAGTGACTGTGGACTGCACCTACTACGTGGTCGACCGCGAGTTCGCCGATGGCGAGCCGATTCCAATGGGGCGGGCCATCGAGAACAAGAATGTTCTAATCCTGAACGACGAGGACAGACCAGTCGACGTAAATGAACCCGGAGAACTTTGCATGCGCGGTTCCGGCAGAGCGCTTGGATACTACAACAACAGGGCGAAGACCGACGAGGTTTTCGTTCAAAACCCGCTGCACAACCTTTACGAGGACAAAATCTACCGCACGGGCGACATTGTGAAGTACAACGAGCGAGGCGAGTTGGTCTTCGTGTCCCGCAAGGACTTCCAGATCAAGCACATGGGAAACCGCATCGAGTTGGGCGAGATCGAGGCAGCCGTCAGTTCCATGGAAGGCATCACGAATGCCGCATGCGTGTACGACAAGCCCGGCGAGAAAATCGTGCTGTACTACACCACCGACGACGGGAAGGAGCAGGATGTTGTGAACTTCGTGAAGGACAAGCTTCCAAAGTACATGTTTCCCAATATCTCCATCCTTTTGCCGCGAATGCCCTACAACGCAAACGGCAAGATAGACCGCATTGGGCTTAAAAGGATGTATGGAGGAGGCGCGTCAAGTGATTAGGCATTCCATAGTCATCGGCACTGGCGGCGTGGCCAACTTTTGCGCGACAGAGCTGCGGAAGCGCGGATGCGACGTTTCGTTCGTTGAAAGTCGGGCGAACGGGGTGGGAACGTCAGAAGTCATCTGCCGAAGGAAGGGCATCCCGTATGAGTGTCTTGGCAAGGCACCCTTGACCGCGCGTCTGATGTCCATTGACGACGAAACGCTCGTTGTAAGTGCGTCAAATCGATATTTATTCCCTGAATCCGTGCTCACGAAGCAGAATCTGCTTGTCGTCAATTACCATGGGGCTCTGCTACCGAAATATCCTGGTAGAAACGCCGAAGCGTGGGCGATATTCAATTGCGAATCCGAAGGCGGCATCACCTGGCACAAGGTTGTCAAAGACGTCGATGCGGGCGAGATCCTGGTTCAGAAGTCCGTTCCGATAACTGAAAAGACGACATCCTTGTCGTTGCTGCGCGATTATGCCCGAATCGCGCAGCAGGGTTTTGCCGAGATAGTCGACGGATTGCTTTCGGGTGAGCCGCCATCATCAATGCAGGTCGGCGAACGGGGAGAGGTGCTGTATTCATGGATGAAGCCCAATAACGGAGTGCTTGATTTGGCATGGAGCGGTAAAAAGATCGGCGCATTTCTCCGCTCATTTGACTACGGGCCGCTTCAAACTCTTGGGAAGGCGGTTCTGAATTGCGATGGCGAACGTTATTCGATTGACGGCTACGCGATTGCCGCTTTAGCCGTGCCTGAAATGTCCTCACGTCAGGAGGCGGTTGTACCGGCGTTGGATATCGGTGATGGGGTTGTTTGCTTTGTCAAGGATGGACATGTGTTCACACTTCAAGTTTCTTTACAAAGAGTTGGACTTCAAGTATAATGTCTACTCAACGCCATTATTGACAGGAAGAAGGACCACGAATGGAAAAACTGCTTGAGATTCTAAAAGGGGTCAGATCCGATGTCGATTTTGAGAACGAGACAGCTCTCATCGACGACGGGATTCTGGACTCGTTCGATGTGGTTTCAATCATTTCGGAGATAGAGGACGCTTTCGGTGTCCAGATTCGCATCGCGGAACTCGATCCCGAAAACTTCAATTCCGCCCAGTCGATTTGGGCGCTGGTTGAGAAGTTGAAAGGGTAATGGGTATTCGCCGTGTATAATCCAATGAGCCTTGATGGGAAGCGCATCTTGATAACGGGGGCTTCGTCCGGAATTGGTGCGGCGTGTGCGCAAGTAGCATCAAAGCTTGGCGCATTCGTGTGTATGCTAGCACGTGATGCTGAGAAGTTGACGCTTGTTCAGGCAGAATTGGCCAATCCTTCCATGTCTTGCTTGGTCACGCTTGACTTGGCCAAAGGCGATGGATACGAAAAGGTAGTCGAAATTGGCAAATTCGATGGATTTGTTCACGCTGCGGGCATTGCTCCCATGATTCCTGTTAGGTTTACCACGGAAGAGAAGATGATGCAAGTGATGAAAGTTAACTACTTTGCATTTGTTTCGCTCATGAGCCTGCTGACGCAGCCGAAATGTCACAATAAGCCTTTTTCCGCCGTGGCGATTTCATCGACTTCCGCGCTTCGCGGTGTGCCAGGAGGGACGGCGTACTGTGGTTCGAAAGGGGCGCTTTCTGCGTCGGTAAGGGCAATGGCAGTGGAATTGGCGAAAAAGTCGATTCGCGTGAATACCGTATGTCCCTCGATGGTGCGCACACCTATGTTTGAGAAAGGTGTGCTTGGCGGCGCGGCCTGCAATGAAGAAACGCTGGCAAGAATCGAGGCTCGACAACCGCTAGGAATCGGATGTCCTGAACAAATCGCAAATGCCGTCTGCTTCTTGTTGAGCGATGCGGCATCGTTTATTACGGGTACGGATTTGCTGGTTGATGGCGGGAAATTGGCGTCCTGACATTAGACAGTCGACCTAACGGAGGAGAAGTGACAATGACCACACAGGAGAAAATTGAAATGCTGGCGGACATCATGGAGGTGGATCCCGCCACGCTGAAGCCGGAGACGGCGCTTGCCGACATTCCCGAGTACGACTCGATTCAGAAGTTGTCCATTATCGTGATGTTCGACGATGAATTCGGCAAAGAGATCGGCGGTGAGAAGCTCCGCGAGTTCAAGACCGTCGGCGATATCCTCGCCGCGATGGAGAAGTAAAGGCCATCGGTTGACGCAAAATACATTTTCCAAGAGGAACAAACATTTTGTGCCATCGGATTCATTGTAGAAAGTGCGGCAACCTTCCTTAAGATTAACTCTATGTCAAAAAGAGGAGGTGACTTACGATGATCAAGTTTCTCGACTTGAAGAAGGTCAACGAGCGTTTCCGTGCCGAAATGGACGTAGCGGTGAAGCGTGTTCTTGATTCCGGCTGGTATTTGCTCGGGAAGGAAGTAGAGCAGTTTGAGGCGGAATTCGCCGCATTCTGCGGGACGAAACATTGCATTGGGGTGGCCAACGGCCTTGATGCGCTCAACCTTATTATCAAAGCGTATGGATTCAGCCCTGGTGATGAAATAATAGCTCCGGCCAACACATTCATAGCCAGCCTCCTTGCCCTCAGCGAGAATGGCTGCACACCGGTGCTCGTCGAGCCTGATTGGACGACGCGTCTTATCGACATTGAACGCATAGAGGCGGCTGTAACCACGCGCACAAAAGCGATTATGGTCGTACATCTGTACGGGCGCGCCGTTGACATGGAAAAGGTTTGGGGGATTGCGCGTAAGTACAACTTAAAGGTAATCGAGGATTCAGCCCAGGCGCATGGATCCAAGTACCAGGGGCGGCGTTGCGGTAGTCTTGGCGATGCGTCAGGCTTTTCATTCTACCCAGGCAAGAACCTCGGTTGCCTCGGGGACGGCGGCGCCGTGACGACGGACGATGGCGAACTGGCGTCAAAGATTCGCGCGATTCGGAACTACGGCAGCGACTACAAGTACCATCATATCTACAAAGGAACAAACTCACGGTTGGATGAGATTCAAGCAGCCTTTCTGCGTGTGAAACTGCCGCATCTCGACGAGGACAACGCAAAACGCCGTGCCATTGCGGAGCGATATGTCCGCGAGATTCACAATCCGCTGATTGAACTTCCAGTCTTGACTGTCGATCCCGAGCAACATGTATGGCATGTCTTCGCCGTGACATGTTCCGAAAGGGCACGTCTTGAAAAGCATCTTGAAGCGAACGGGATTCAGACGAACATCCACTACCCGATTCCCCCGCACCGACAAGGCGCCTATACGGAACTGAGCGGATTGTCGTTCCCCGTTTCCGAAAAGATGCACCGCGAGATTTTGAGTCTTCCCATGTCCCCCGTGCTGACGGACAATGAGGTCGCGACCATCATAAATGTTGTCAATAGTTTCAAGTGAACCGCGCACCCGCCATTCCAACCAAAGAGAGACAGTCAAACTTTGAGGCGCTACGCATTGTTTGTGCCTTAATGATTGTATTCCTTCATGCCAATTTTTGGACTCTCGGAAAACCTACGTGGGAGATGCTTTGCTCACAACCTGCAGCCATGCTTGCGCGAGTGTTCTTTCAGTTCATTTGCGCTCCGGCGACATACGCCTTTATTTTATTGTCTGGGTATTTCGGAATTCGCGTAAAGCCGAAAGGTGTGGCCAATCTGTTGTTCATGCTGTTGTTCTGGAAAGGCGTATTGATCGTCAGACAGGGGGTTGTTGATGGCTGGAGCCTGTCGCTCATGAGGCATGCAAATCCTTTCATAGGTTGGTTCATTCCGGCGTACATTACGCTTATGTGCTTTGTACCTGCTTTGAATGCGTTTGCAGATTCTTTGGACCGCCCTGCTTTGAGCAAGTATTTGCTGGTTCTCATTCCAATTGTCATGGCATTGGATTGTCTGCGCCTCATTGATTGCTTCAATGGCGGGTATTCAGCCCCAGCGCTGATGATGGCTTATCTGATCGGCAGATATCTTGGCAAGACACCTCAGACCAAGGAGCGATTCAAATTGCCGGATACGGCTAGTGGCATCGCGTGGTTGTATCTTGGACTTGTCTTGGTCTGGATTGGGGCGTTTTGCCTTATTCTTTTTGTGTTGCGGGACCATCCGGCTTTCGCAAAGACCATGACAAGATCGCTTGGCATGTACACTTCTCCCGTTTCATTGACTGGCAGCGTGCTGCTTTTTATGTTATTTGCCAAATTGAAGATTCAAAGCAGGTTCGTTAACTGGATTGCGCTTTCGGCTTTCCCCATTATTGGATATCACTTGTTCTTCGGATATCAGGATGCGGTACGCGGACTCTACGCCCGCTATGAAGGATGGACTTGTCTTGCGGCCATAGCTTGTTATGGACTGATTGTCTCTTTCGGAATTATCATTCTTGATCAAGTCCGCATCTTAACGTGGAGAAAGATTGTCGGCGCGTTCTTTAAGCTTGGTGAAGCGGGGAGAAGTTAACATGGAATGTGGAAAACCACTTGTCTCGATATGCATCCCGGCTTACAATCACGAGAAGTATGTGCAAGCCTGCATCGAGTCGATTATCGTCCAGGACTATGAAAACATCGAGTTGCTTATCATCGATGACGGTTCCAGCGATGCTACTTGGGCCAAAATTCAGGAATTGGCTCCGCAGTGCGAGAAACGATTCCAACGTTTCGCCGCAAAAAGGCAGGAGAACTGTGGCGCTGCGGAAACCTGCAGACGATTGGAGGATATGGCCCAAGGTGAGTTTTGTGGTTTTATTGCTTCCGATGACCAGTATTTGCCCGGAGCAATTACGGCCTTGGTAAAGCCAATGCTTGAAGACACGGGAATAGGGCTTGTCGTTGGTGTCAATGAGATTATGGATTCGGATGGGCGTACTTGCTATTGGGATGAGGATAGGAACATTGTCTATGATGAAAAGGCGGCAAGCTATCAAACGTTTGACGAGTTCCTCATGGATATAGAGAAAATCGATTTTCATTCCGATCGCTTTGGAACGTATCAGGCACTCATCAAGGGGAACCATATACCGAATGGCTCGTTAAAGCGTCTGGGCCTCTACAAGAAGTTTACTCCCACTTGGCACGGGCCCATTCTTGAGGACTGGTGGTTCCATTTGCAGTTTTCAAAAGTGACAAAATACAAGGCAATTCCCGTCCATACTTTCCGCTATCGTTGGCATGCGGCCAACACAATAAAAAAAACAGACTATATTAAGAACGCAATTCTCGCGACACGTCTTTGCGAACGCGACTTGATTGTCTCGATGAAAGACCGCCGGTGGAGGGATATAGCCCGCCCATGGATCAGGATATTCCGGATAAAGTGGCATTTTTGGAAAATATACCTTTGGTCAATAGATACCGTTGACGAGCATGTCGTTAAGTTTGGTCTCATGCGATTCCCGGTCGTGTTGAAGAAGATCAAGTATTAGTGAGTGAAAATGAGCAAGGTGTCTTTTATTCTTCCAGCCTACAAGCGCCGCTTCCTAAAAGAGGCGATTGATTCAATCCTTGCCCAGACTTGTCGGGACTTCGAGCTTGTCATAGTTGATGACAAGAGCCCGGAGAACCTATATGAGGTAATCCGCGAATACTCATGGGAGCCTTCATTCGAGATGTTGCCTGACGGGGGGCGGAAGTGGGGTATGGAGGGAATCCCCGTCCGCTACTATAAAAACGAGGAGAACCTTGGTGGAAAAGACTTGGTTGCCGCCTGGAATCACTCGATGGAGTATGCTACGGGAGAATGGTGCGTGTTGGCGAGCGACGATGACGTATATATGCCACGATATGTTGAGGAAATGCTGCGGCTGGCTGCGAAATACCCGGAATGCGAGTTGTTTCATTGTAGGCTTGCCGTCATAGATGCCGAGGGGAAATGGAAGCGCGTTGGGCCTCAGTGGTCTGAGTTCACAGGGCAGATCCCGTTCGTTTACGCCAAAGCCGTGTCGCGCCTGGAAACATTCGCGCCGGATTTTTTCTTTCGACGCAGCGCATTTGATGCGCTTGGCGGCTTTATCCAGTTCCCACTTGCCATCTACTCCGATGACGCGACGTGGATGAAGCTAGCGAGGCATGGTGTCGGTTGTTCATCGGCAATTTTGTTCAAGTGGCGGGCTTCTGGCCAGAACATCTGCACACGGACGGACAATGCACTCGACAAGTTGGGCGCGTGCGAGAAGTTTCGGAGTTGGTTTCGAGTTTTTACCTCTGTATTGACACCTGTTACGGACGAAGATGCCACATTATTATCGGGAATTCTTCAGGCAACCGACAAAAGGGTTGACAGACTGGCCCGGATCGTCATGGGTTCCGTTGTGCGTTTCAGTGCTTGGGCCAGGGCTCTTCGTTCTTCTCCCCAGCGCAATTCCCTCAAGAGGGAATTCGTATATGACCGCTTTCCAAGATTAAAGGCTCTGCGAATGCTATTGCCCCATTTCAGTCAGTGGAGGCGCAAATGAACTTGCTTTTTGACTTCATAACTCCAAGATTGAAGACAGGTGCAGGGGAATGCCATCGGAGAGTTTTTTTTGAATTGCTCAATCGGTTGCACAGGAACGGAAATAGCGAAGTTAAGATTTTCGCCCTGTGGGATTCGTCAAAGGGAATAGCATACGAAGATTTGCGTCCTGAAACCTTGCCCAATGAGCCGATTGTGGAGTTTGTTGACTGCGCCCATCGAAAGATCACGGACATCGCGATTGAGAAATGCATTGACAGATTTTTTGTTGCGTGTGTACAATTTGTCGGTGAATATCCCGAAGTGGCAGACTTGAGGTGCGAGGTTCTAGGTTTCATTTTTGACGCTCGCGACGAGGAATTCCTTGAAAATCACCTCTACGAATACTGTGTCTTGGCTGATGGTCGTTTTGACTATAAGCGTAGATTTCAGTCAAACCTTTTGAACCGCATTCGATATATGCGCTTGACATGGAACCTGGCTAAGTGGCTTCATCGATTTAGACACAAGGGTTTGTTTAGCCGGAGACTGGCCCTGATGCGCCCTATTTGCGACCTGCTGAAGAAAAATGAGAAGGCGCAATTGGTGACTGTGTCATCATTTAGTAAATGCTCTGCAATGTACATATGGGGTGTCTCAGACGAAAGAATCAGTGTTCTCTGGTGTCCTGAAAGGTGTTTCCCAAAAGACTTGCCGGAACACAAAGTCGACAATGAGGCTCTGCGCAAGGTTATTGGCACTGGGAGGAAATTTTTCCTTATGGTCAGCGCAAATAGGGATTCCAAAAACCCATACAAGCTTATCAAGGCATTTGAAAGATTCTGCCAGTTCAATGACGACATAGACCTTGTTATTGTTGGATATCCACGGAAGGCAGAAGGAGGGCGCGTCCATGTTTTGCCGTTCCTTGGCGATGGCGATTTGGCGTATGCCATGAGTAACTGCCACGCCCTGGTCTATCCATCATTCTTCGAAGGATTTGGCTATCCTCCTTTAGAGGCGATGAAGTATGGGAAGCCCGTGCTGTCTTCCAATACAACTTCGATGCCGGAAATACTAGGCGACGCTCCGATTTACTTCTCTCCATTCTACAATGCGGACCTTTTCAAGGCCATGTTGTCGTTCATGGGCGAGGAATATGCGGTCAGGAGTAGAAAGTCTCTTGAGCGTTACGAAATTGTCCGCGAACGTCAGGAACGTGATTTGCAACGTCTGCTGGACATGATTTTGAAACCAGTGGAGTGCTTGAATGATTGATGAACTTACAAGGTTGCTCCCCTCGTTTGATGTCATCTCCTTCGACATCTTCGACACGCTGTTGCTACGGCCATTCCTGAAGCCGGCAGACTTATTTTGGAAGTTGGAGCGCGATGAGGGTGCGAAGGGATTTGCCGAAGATCGAATCGCCGGAGAGCGTCGGGCCCATGCAAAAGCGCGTGCCGCAGGTCGGGTGGAGGCGACTTTCCAAGAGATTTACGAAGAAATTCCCAAGTGGGCGGGGATAAGGGAAAAAGAACTTGAAGCGGAGCGAAGTTGTCTAACGGCAAATTCCGAGATTCTGGAAATATTCAATGCCGCCAAGACCATGGGCAAAAAGATCGTTATTGCCTCAGACATGTATTTGCCAAAAGGTTTTCTTCAGGGGGTCTTGCGCAGCAACGGCATAGACGGGTGGGACAAGTTCTATCTCAGCAATGAGTGCCAAATGCAGAAGCTAAGCGGCGCCATCTACGATAGGATGCTACAGGATTATCGTGTTCCGGCGGACAAGATACTCCACATAGGCGACAATGGCTTATCGGATGTCAAGATTCCGAACCAACGGGGTATAGTTGCATACTGGTATCAGAAGGTGTGCGACAAGTTCTTCGACGAATGCCCGTTTGCCCGTCATTTCCTTTGTGGCGGCACAGATGTCGAAAAGAGATTGTTTGCCGGCGCCATTGCCCTGGGCTGGCATTTATACAAATGCGAACATTCTGATTGGACCTATTGGAATCGCATTGGCTTCTTGTTTGCGGGCACGTTGGGTTATGCCTACATGCGTTTTGTCGGGGAGAGCGTAAGGAAACGCGGCATTGACCATTTGATGTTCGTGGCGCGTGATGGATACATTTTGCAAAAGATATTTAACATTCTCTATCCAGACATCCGCACGGACTACTTTTTCGCTTCGCGTCTCTCCGCCCTCTTTGCCACGCAATACTTTGGGGAGAAAGCCGCGGACATACAGAAGCGCAGGAAATACTGCCTGGACTATTTGCGGAAGAATCATGATGTGCGGTTGACGGATGGTGAGGCGGAAGCTTTTTATGAAAGCGGAATGCTCCCCAAAGAGGCAAAGGTGGTTCTGGACGGCATTTCCAAGAAAGAGAGAAGTCAATGCGAAGCCTATTTTGCGCAGTTCAAATTCAATCCAGATCATTCGGCACTGGTTGACGGAACAAGCGGGAATCTGACGGTGCAACGTTTCCTATCGGCATTATACGACCAGGATGTTTTCACATACTATCTTTTGACGATGTTGCCCGTGGAGTATGGAGAGACCTTGTATCACTCCGCGTCGCGCGATGCAAGATACCTGGGTTTTTCGGAATTTCTGCTTGGAGCCCCTACACCGCCTCTGGATAGAATCGAAAACGGCAGGCCGGTATTCAAGGAAGATGTCCCCTATTTCGAGAAATATAAGATTTCGGTGAGCGAAGAAATGGCGGATGGCGCGTTGGCGTGTGCGACAATCTTGGACTCTTGCAAAATCCTGATGCCCCGTTTAATGTGGCTGGATTGGAACGACAGCTTCATGGATAATCAGACCTCTGAGGATCGGGAGAGGATGTCCTTGGCCAGGGATTCCATAGCCCCTGGGCATGAAGGGGCCTATTTTGCGGTCATTCAGCCTCCCAGGGGTGTAAAAACAAAAAGATTGTTCGGCAAGACACTGTTGACGGTAAAAACCAGGCGTTTCGGCGAAGCATATCTTCGGGTCGTCTATTTGTTTGGCCTTTTTGAACTGATTAAAGTCAAGAAATGGTGGTGGTGTCGATGACGGGCATGCTTTTCGACATCAAGGAATTCGCCGTCAATGACGGTCCGGGAATCCGCATCACCGTGTTCTTGAAAGGATGCCCCATGAGGTGCAAGTGGTGTCACAATCCGGAAGGATTGGCGAAAGAGCCGCAAAAGAACCTCAAGACAGGACTGATGGTTGGCGAGGAATGGACGGATGTCGCCCTTGTTGAGTATTTGGCACAGTTCAAGAAGGCGTTTGACCTGTCTGGGGGAGGGGTGACTTTTTCCGGGGGGGAGGCTACGATGCAGCCGGAATTCCTTATGTCATGCGCGGACAGACTTCATGAGAAAGGCATCGGAGTCAATCTCGATACCAGCGGTTATTGTGACCCGGGACTTTTTGGTGAAATCCTACGGCATGTCGATTGGTGCTACTTTGACTTGAAGTGCATAGATTCGGATTTGCACAGGAGAATGACAGGTGTGGGAAATGAGTTAATTCACGAAAATCTACTAGCATTGTCCCAAAGCCAGGTTCTGTTTCATGTCCGCGTCCCATTGGTTCCCGGGGTAGGGGATACGGTGGAGAACCGCAGAGCCACTGAACTGCTCGTCGAGCAGTTGCCGCGCAAGCCTTGGAAAATCGACTGGCTGCCGTTCAATACATTGGCACCTGGGAAATATCCGGTCTACGGAATGAAGTACGAATTCAATTCGCAAGGAGCCACATGAACAAAAGATTGCAAGACTTGCGAGACTTCACGCAGCAACGGGGTTTTCGCAAATACCGGAACGAATCTTCGGGGAAACGTCTCGCCATTCGTGGGAGCGAGCAGTTCCGCCAGACAGAGTTGTTCAAGGCCAGATGCGCTGAAGAGGAACCCGTAGTCTTGGAAGACGAGCGGATTGCGGTAATGAGAACTCGGGCCAACCTTGCGCAACGCAGTTATCCGGACAAATGGTCTGGCGGATGGTTCGTTAATTTTGTGACAAACTTGCCAGCAAGGATAAAGCTTGCCCTACATCGGCGCGTCCCGTCGTTCGTTCCGCACCGCCGTGTCAAGTCGTTGATTCAGAATACGACAGCCGATTACAGCCAAGTACTTTCCGAAGGATTGTCCGCTCGCATTGAACGCGCGAAAGCAACATTGAAAACGGCCCGTAAAGGACACGAGAGGGAGTTTCTAGAATGCGCCATCGAAGCGATGGAGGCGCTTTTGGCGCTTGTCCAGAGGTATGCGAATGAAGCCGAGCGCGTGGGGAACATGGAGGTCGCCGCCATATTGCGGAATGTCCCGAAAAACAGACCGCGTTCTTTTCACGAGGCCTTGCAGATGCTGCGCATCTTGAATTTCTCGCAGTATCTTGCGGGGATGGCGCATTGCGGGCTCGGTCGTCTGGATCAGTATCTATGGCCATTTTTCGAGAATGATATTTCCCGCGGAGTGATCTCGCGAGAGGAGGCCGGCGAACTTCTGGCGGAGTTCTTCATCTCCCTTAACCGGGATTCGGATTTGTATCCTGGCGTTCAGCAAGGCGACAACGGGCAGAGCGTGATGTTGGGAGGGTGCAATCCCGTAACTGGCGAATCTGCTGTCAACGACCTGACATATCTTATCCTTGAAGTGTCTCGGGACGTCCGCCTTATAGATCCAAAAATCAACGTCCGCATAGATAACAACACGCCTTTGGAGCTACTGGAACTAGGAAGTCAGTTAACGGCCTGCGGGTTGGGATTCCCCCAGTATTCCAATGACGATGTCGTGATTCCGGCGTTGGTCAGGAAAGGCTATTCCCTGGAGGATGCGAGGGATTATTCGGTTGCCGCCTGTTGGGAGTTCGTCATTCCCGGCAAGGCTGCGGATTATGTCAACGTCGGAGCGGTCTCATTCCCGGCCGCAGTAGATGCGGCGTTTCGCAGGGCGGTTCACAAGGGGCGTTTCAGCGAGCCTGAATTTAAGCAATCGATCTCGTCCGAAATAAACAGGCAGTTAAGGCGACTTCTTCGCTGGAAAGACATTCAGTTCCTGCCCCATCCCTATTTGTCATCGCTGTTCGCAGGTTCGCTTGAGACGGGACGAGATTTCACGGAATGCGGCAAGTATAAGTTCAGAGGTGTACATGGAACCGGGGGCGCCAATGCCGCGGATGCCATGGCGGCAATTGAGTCAATTCATGGGCAAAGGGGCATGGAAGGGTTGCGGGAATTGGTCAATGCGCAAGATGAAAACTTCAAGGGGGCGGAAGGCTTACGTGAATGGCTGGTGAACGAGGCGCCGAAGGTCGGCACGTCAGATTATGGCGCGGATTCGGCGCTCAAGTTCCTTTTTGACACATTCGCGGATGTCGCCTCAAAGTATCCGAGACTTAGACCGGGAAGCGGGAGCGCGATGTTCTATGTGTGGCTGACAGACAAGGCGAATCGTCCCAAGGACCTTGTTGAGCCATTGGTTGGCGCGACAAGCGACGGGAGAATGGAGGATGCGCCGCTTGGAGCCTCACTTGCGCCAGCGCATGAGGCCAAGGTGCGCGGTGTCATGAGCGTGTTCAAGAGTTTTTCGGCAATAGACTATTCGCGCATAATGAACGGCGGGCCGGTTACGATAGAATTGAGCCATAGCGTGTTTAATTCGCCCGAGGGTACAATGAAACTCGGCCAGTTGATTCAGTACTTTGTAGCTCTTGGGGGGCAACAGTTGCAGTTGAATGTCCTTGATGTCGCGGAGCTGGAAGACGCGATGCGTCATCCTGAACGCCATCGCAATCTGATTGTTCGCGTTTGGGGGTGGAGCGGGTATTTCGTTGAACTTGCGCCAGAGTATCAACGGCAAATCATTAAGCGACACAGATATGGGTAATGCAATATTGGCGAACGGACATCGTGTTTGTGATATAATACATGGTCATGGACAAGATTCTTTCCATCATCGTTCCGTCCTACAACATGGAGGCGTATTTGCCGAAGTGTCTGGGGAGTCTTGTGGTCGAAGATAAGAAGCTTTTGCAAAAACTCGATATCATCGTCGTCAATGACGGGTCGAAGGACCGCACCGGCGAAATCGCCCACGGCTTTGAAGCAAAGTACCCAGGCGTCTTTCGCGTCATAGACAAAGAGAACGGACATTATGGAAGCTGCATCAACGCGGCGCTGCCCGTGGCTTGCGGGACTTTTGTCAAGGTCTTGGACGCGGATGATTCTTTTGACAGGGACGGATTCTCGACTTTCCTGAAAGAGCTTCTGGCCCAAGAGTCGCGACAGCCCAATTTAGTCGACGTTTTCTTCACGGACTATGTGCAGGTCAATGAAGACGATGCGGTCATAAAAACTCGATCCCTTGGACTACCTCCAGGCCGGACCTTTTCGCTGGAGGAACTGTCCGGCAAGTTCATTTCCGATCTGTGGATGCAGGCGGTGGCCTATCGTCTTTCGATTTTCAGGGATTTAAACTACAAACAACTTGAAGGAATCCCATTTACTGAT
>JAEEGL013378377.1_pt1 | contig 19038 bp, 21 predicted proteins | sample 9134231 | NCBI WGS metagenome assembly JAEEGL01 (sample SAMN16246548, study PRJNA631951) | gut metagenome | biome: gut microbiome; feature: rumen; material: fiber-attached | host: Bos | place: Iran: Karaj | collected 2018-10 | reverse complement strand
GAAGATTTCTTACTATATCCAATATATATTTACCTAGAATAATAATAATTCCTTCTGATTCAATTAGAAAATCCTATTCTTTCTTAGCTTCTATAGTAGTTTGAATAGTAATATCATTATCAGTTGCTGTTAAAACTAATTTCTTTTTCTTTAATTCAAATTTAATACCTGCAAGAACAGGAATTAGATTCTTAGTAGAAATAGCTTTACTAACTTTATTTAAAGCCTCTAATAATAATTCTTTTTTTATTTTAAATTTCATATATATTCCTTCTTTCTTTTAATATTAATACTATTATTACTGTGGAAAAAGTGAATATCATCATTTTTCCTTTATATTTTAAAGATTTAACTATTTTTTTATATGTGGATATTTATTTAAAAACTATTATTTTTACACAACACCTATATCACTTTTCAATTTTTCTATAATTTTAGCTAAATCTTTATTATTTTTTATTTCTGCTTCGATTTTATCTACAGAATGCATTACTGTAGAATGATCTTTTCCTCCAAATTCAATACCTATCTTAGGAAAAGACTCATCAGTCATATTTCTACATAGATACATTGCTATTTGTCTTGGAAAAGCTATATTTGAGCTTCTTTTCTTTCCTTTTATATCTTCTACCGATATTTGGAAATATTCAGCAACTATACGTTGTATTCTATGAATATCATTATTTTCTCCCATTCCCTTAGTAACAAAGTCTTTTAAAGCATCAATTGCCACATCTAAAGTAATAGGAATACCTCCCATAATAGCTGAATAAGCACCTAATCTATTAACAGCTCCTTCTAATTGTCGACCATTATTACCTATATTAGAAGCCATATATAATATAACATCTTCCGGAATATCGTTAGGAAAATCAGCTTCTCTTATCTTTTTTCTTAATATTCCTTTTCTAAGTTCAAAATCTGGTGGAAATATATTAACTGTTAATCCCCAACAAAACCTTGTTCTTAAACGATCTTCTAATTTTTTTAAATCATCTGGTGATCTATCAGAAGATATTATTATTTGTTTATTTCCATTGAATAAGTTATTAAAAGTATTAAAAAATTCATGTTGTGTTTTATTACTACCTTCTAAAAACTGAATATCATCTATTATTAATACATCTATATTAGAATATTTATCTCTAAAGAACTCCATATAGTTAAAATTAGTACCATCATCATCTTTTTTCATCATAGAAAGATAATCTTGTTTAAACTTATCACATTCAACATATAAAACACGTTTATCTGAATTATCTACTATATAATTACCTATTGCTTGCATTAAATGAGTCTTCCCTAGCCCACTATTTCCATATATAAATAACGGATTATACATTTGTCCAGGATTTTCAGCAACACTTAAAGCAGCAGCGTGAGCAAATTTATTACTATTTCCAACAACAAAGTTCTCAAAATTAAGTCTTTTTATTAAATTGGTCTTCTCATATCCTTGTTTTTCAACAACAATCTCTTCCTTTTTCTCTTCTTCTTTTTGTAATACATCCTTTATTTCTTCTTCTAAATATAATTCAATTTCATAATTAATACCTGTTAATTCTAACAGTTTATTAACTATTAGGGTTTCGTAATTATCAATTAAATGTTTTTTATGGATAGGCATTGGTACAATTATATATGCTACTCCATTTTCAAGTTTATAAAGTTTCGTTTCTTCAAACCAAGTCTTAAAAGAAAGAGATGTTAGTTCATCTTTAATTTGTTCTAAAAATTTAGACCATAAGATATCTTCATTCATTCTACCATCTCCCCGTTAACCTCTAAAAATAGTGTACCTTAAAATGTTTAAAAAATAAACCGATTTTTGTTAAAAAAAGTTTTCCACCACTTGTCCACAAATTTATACACAAATAAAAATAATATAGGATATAGTATATATTAACTTTTCCACATTTTCCACAATTTTTAATCCACATGGTATAAAAAAGTTTTCAACATACCTGTTGAAACTGTTTAAAGCTATAAAATTATTAATATTATTGACAAAATAGGGAAATTCCTATTATAATAATGGAGATTTATGTCTGGAGGTGGAACAAATGAAAAGAACATATCAACCAAACAATCGTAAAAAAGCTAAAAAATTAGGATTTTTTGCACGTAAGAAAACAAATATATTAAATAGACGTCGTCGTAAAGGTCGTAAGAGTCTTTGCGCATAATAATACCGCTGTTTACCAGTGGTTTTTTACTCTTAAAAGGAAAAGGGGAGTAATATGAGAAAATTATATGTAGTAAAAGAATCAAAAGATTTTAAAAGGATACTAGATAATAATAAATTTAAAACATCAAATAATTTTAAAATCTTTTATAAAGAAAATGATCTAAAATATTCTAGATTTGGTATTTCAGTAAGTAAAAAATTAGGAAAAGCTGTATTTAGAAACAAATATAAAAGAAAAATAAGATCAATAATTGATAATTCAAAAAAACTATATATTAATAATCAAGATTATATTATAATATTAAGGAGTGGGGCACTAACTAAGTCATATCAAGAGTTAGAAAGTGATTACCAAAGATTAATAAATAATATAAGAAAGGAAAATAGTAATGAAAAAGAACAATAAAATTAAAATACTCATCATTTTACTATTACTATTAATAACAACAGGATGTACAACAACATTAACAGATAAAGATAATAAACCAGTAAAAAATGAGGTAACAGGACAAACTTTAACTAAAAACATAATTTGTAAGCCTACAAATCAAAAAACAATAGATATTTATGAAAAATATAAAGTTAAGATAGAAAAATTACCAGAATGTAAAGAATTTAAAGTAACAAGTGGTAAATATGAAGGATTATGGACTAGTGTTTTTGTAAAATCAATAGCTTGGTTCTTAATAAAAATAGGATATTTAGTAGGTAATTTTGCTGTATCAGTAATTATTGCTAGTTTATTAATTAGATTAATAGCATTCCCAGTTACAAAGAAAACAGCAATGCAATCTGAACAAATGAAAAAAGCTCAACCTGAATTAGAAAAACTTCAAAAGAAGTATAAGGGCAAAGATGATCAAGAATCAATGATGAAACAAAATCAAGAAATGATGGCAATTTATAAGAAATATAATATAAATCCAATTGGAGGATGTATATTTGCCATGTTACAATTACCATTATTTATTGCCTTTTTTGAAGCAATTCAAAGAACACCAGTTATATTTGAAGGTAAATTCTTAGGATTACAACTAGGAACTACACCAATGATAGGAATAACATCAGCTTCATTTATATCATATTTAATATTAATGTTAATTATCGCTGGAACAACATTCTATTCATTTAAAATGACAGGTGCCGGAAATATGTCATCTGATCCAACAATGAAGATGATGCCAATAATAATGTCAGTAATGATTGTAATAACAGCTATCTTTATGCCAGCAGGTCTAGGTATCTACTGGGTAACATCAAATGTCTTTACAATCGTTCAATATATAATTATGAAAAGAGGTAAAGAAGCCAATGGAAAAGCGTAGATACACTGGAAAAACAAAAGAAGAAGCCATTCAAGCAGCAAAGATTGATATTGAAGAAACAGAAGAAAATTTAATTATCAAAGAAGTTGCTGAAACAAAAGGCGGATTATTTAAGAGTAAAAAGGTAGAAATTGAAGTAATAGAAAGAAGAGAAGTAGTAAGATATATTAAAGAATATTTACAAAAACTTCTAAAAAACCTAGGATTTGAAGCAAATATTGAAATAAAAAATAAAGAAGAAGTTCCTACTTATATTATTTATTCTGATAATGATGCTTTATTAATAGGTAAAAATGGTAAGAATTTAAAAGCTTTATCAATTATAACTAGTCAACATCTAAGTAATGAATTAGGAAGAACATTTAAATTTATAATTGATATTAATTCTTATAAAGAAAAACATGATAAACAATTAGAAGCATTAGGAAGAAGAGTAGCTAGAGAAGTAGCTAAAACAGGAATTGAAGCTAAGCTAGATTCAATGAATTCTTATGAAAGAAGAGTTATTCATAATGCTTTAACTAATAACAAAAAGGTTTATACTGAAAGTGAAGGAGAAGAACCTAATCGTTATATAGTAATTAAACCTAAAAAAGAAGAAGAGTAGAAGATACTCTTTTTTTATTTTAAAATATTAATATATATGCTATAATACGAAGAGAAAAAAAGGAGGGATACCATGAATGATACTATTGCTGCTATATCTACAGCTCAAGGAGTAGGGGCTATTGCTATAGTAAGAGTTTCTGGACCAGAAGCGATAGAAATAGTTAATAAAATCTTTAAAGGAAAAGATTTATCTAAAGTAGAATCACATACTATAAACTATGGAAAAATAGTAAATAGGGCAGGGGATATGATTGATGAAGTATTAGTATCAGTCATGAAAGCTCCTAAAACTTTTACAGTAGAAGATGTAGTAGAAATAAATACTCATGGAGGAATAGCTCCAACTAATAAAGTATTAGAAGAATTATTAGTAAATGGTTGTAGATTAGCTGAGCCAGGAGAATTTACTAAAAGAGCCTTCTTGAACGGAAGAATAGACTTAATAGAAGCAGAATCTATAATGGATATGATTAATGCCAAGACTAATACACAAAGAGAAATGGCTGCTAACGGAATAAATGGCAAAGTATCAGATCTTATCAATAAATTAAGAGATGATATGATTCAAATAATATCAAATATAAATGTTAATATAGATTATCCTGAATATGATGATGTAGATATAATAACAAATGAAGTAATGATACCTAAAATAGTTAATTTAAAGGAAAAAATAAAGAAAATATTAGAAGAAAGTAAAAACGGATTAATTATTAAAGAAGGAATAAAAACATCAATAATTGGAAGACCTAATGTAGGAAAAAGTTCATTATTAAATGCTTTATTACAAGAAGACAAAGCTATTGTAACTGATATTGCTGGGACTACAAGAGATATAGTTGAAGGGCAAATATCAATTAATGGAATAATTCTTAATATGATAGATACAGCTGGAATAAGAGAAACAGAAGATGTAATAGAAGCAATTGGAGTAGAAAAAAGTATTAAAATGATGAATGATTCTGATTTAGTACTATTTATTCTAAATAATAATGAAGAATTAACTAAAGAAGTCAAAGAATTATTAAAAGAATTAAAAAATAAAAATTACATAATAATAGTAAATAAAACAGATTTAGAGACAAAACTAGATTTATCAAGAATAGATATAAATAAAGATAATATCATAAATATGAGTATTATTAACAATAAAGGAATAGATGAATTAAAAGAAAAAATAATAGATATGTTTAATCTATCTCAAATAGAAACAAAGGATCCAACATATCTAAGTAATACAAGAAGTATAAGTATATTACAAAAATGTCTAAATTCAATAGAAGAAGTAGAAAAAGGGCTTAATAATAATATGCCAATAGATATGATTGAATTAGATATAAGAAATATTTGGGAACAACTAGGAGAAATAAATGGTTCTACGTATGAAGAAGAACTATTAGACGAAATGTTTTCAAGATTTTGTTTAGGAAAATAAGAAGAAATAAGGTGATAAAATGTATGACATCATTGTAGTAGGTGGAGGACATGCTGGATGTGAAGCATCATATGCAAGTGCTAAAAAAGGACATAAAACCCTACTAATAACAAGTAATTTAAAGAATATTGCAGATATGCCATGTAATCCTCATATTGGAGGAAGTGCTAAAGGAATAGTAGTACGTGAAATAGATGCATTAGGTGGAATAATGGGAAAAATTGCAGATAAGACCCATTTACAAATAAAAATGTTGAATAGTGCTAAAGGCCCAGCGGTACAGGCATTAAGAGCTCAAGGAGACAAAATAACGTATCCAAAAGAGATGTTAAATACATTAGAATCACTAAATAATTTAGAAATAAAAGAGGGAATGGTTGAAGATTTAATTGTAGAAGATAATGTTGCTAAAGGAGTAATCTTAGAGGATGGAACAAAAATATCTTCTCAAAAAGTAATTTTAACAACAGGAACTTATTTAAAAGCAGATATTTTAGTAGGTGATACTAGGACTAGACAAGGTCCACATGGAGAAAAGCCATCAAATCATTTATCTGATAAATTAAAAGAATATGGTTTTAGAATAATAAGATTAAAAACAGGAACACCTCAAAGAATAGATAGAAAAACTATAGATTTTTCTAAGACTAGGGTAGAGCCAGGTGATGATAAATTACTTACATTTAGCTTTGATTTAGAACCACAATATAAAATAGAAGACCAAATACCATGTCATCTAACATATACAACAGAAAAAACACATGAAATAATAAGAAAAAATTTAAATAAATCATCAATGTATGGAGCCTTAGATGATATAGAAGGTATTGGTCCTAGATATTGTCCATCTATAGAAGATAAAGTAACTAGATTTAAAGATAAAGAGAGACATCAATTATTTATTGAACCAGAAAGTAGATATTATGATGATATGTATTTACAAGGATTTTCAACATCAATGCCTCCAGAAGTGCAAGAAGAAATGGTCCATAGTCTACCGGGATTTGAAAATGCTAAAATTTTAAAATATGGTTATGCTATTGAATATGATGCCATTTATCCTACTCAATTAAATGCATCATTAGAAACAAAAATATTAAAAAATCTTTATACTGCCGGCCAAATAAATGGAACAAGTGGTTATGAAGAAGCAGCATGTCAAGGATTAATGGCAGGAATTAATGCATCTTTAGATTTAGAAGGAAAAGAACCATTAATATTAAAAAGAAATGAAGCTTATATTGGTGTGTTAATAGATGATTTAATAACTAAAGGAATAAGAGATCCATATAGATTATTAACAAGTAGAGCAGAATTCCGTTTATTATTACGTAGTGATAATGCTGACTTAAGATTAAGAAAATATGGTTATGAAGTAGGTCTAATAAACAAAGAACAAATAAAAAGATTACAAAATAAAGAAAAAGACATAGAAAACTTAAGAAATTGGATGAGAGAAAACAAAATAAAAATAACCAAAGAAGTAGAAAAGAAATTTAATGAAGCAAATATTCAAATTCCTCAAGCTACTATGAGTATTGAAGATTTAGTAAAAAGGCCAGAAATATCAATGAAATTTATAAATGAAATAATTGAAATTCCATTTAAAGAAGATATTCAAGAACAATTAGAAATTAATATAAAATATGAAGGATATATTAAAAAAGCTTATAAAGAAGCTGAAAAAATGTTAAAACTAGAAAAGAAACAGATACCTGAAGATATTGATTATTCTAAAGTAAAAAATATCGCTAGTGAAGCAAGACAAAAACTCCAAGAAGTAAGACCTAAAACAATAGCTCAAGCAATAAGAATAAGCGGAGTTAATCCATCTGATATATCATTATTATCAGTATATTTAAAAAAGGAATATAATAATGACTAGAGAAGAGTTTATAAAAGCTTTAGAAGAATTAAATATAGTTTTAACAGAAGAACAAATAACTAAATTAAATGATTTTTATAAATTATTAATTGAATGGAACAATAAAATAAATTTAACTAGAATTACTGAAGAAAAAGCTGTTTATTTAAAACATTTCTATGATAGTTTAACTATTATTAAAGAAGTGGATTTAAATGAAGTTAATACATTGTGTGATGTAGGAACTGGAGCAGGATTTCCGGGAATTGTATTAAAAATAGTTTATCCAAATTTAGAAGTAACTTTAATTGATTCACTATTAAAGAGAGTTAACTATTTAAATGAAGTAATAAAAGAACTAAATTTAAAAAATATCAAAGCAATTCATACAAGAGCAGAAGATTATCATGAAACCTTTGATATAGTTACTTCTAGAGCAGTTGCTAATATAGAAAAATTAGTAAATTATACAATGCATCTAGTTAATAAAAATGGTAAAATGATTGCTATGAAAGGAGATATTTCAAAAGAATTAACTCCAGAAGTAGAAAGAAAACTAACTAAAAAATATGAAATAGTAAAAATTAATAAATTTTTCTTACCAAAAGAAGAGAGTATGAGAAGTTTAATAGTTATGAAAAACAAGTAGACATAATAAAAATTATGTCTATTTTTGTATAAAAACGAGTTGTCATAACCTCAAAATTAGTTTATAATGTTAACATAGGGAAACTAAAGAAAGAGTAAAGTGGGGAAAAATATGAATCCAGAAGCAAAAGACGAAGTAGTACAATTATTTTTAGATGACATAATTCCAAATAGATTTCAACCACGAGAAGTCTTTGATGAAAGAGCTTTAAAAGAATTAGCTGTTTCTATTAGAGAACATGGTGTAATCCAACCCATAATCGTTAGAAATGTTAATGGAAAATATGAAATCATTGCTGGTGAAAGACGTTATAAGGCGTCAGCTCTTGCAGGATTAACGAAAATCCCTGCTATTGTTAGAGATTTAGATGATAAAGAAGCATCTAAAGTAGCATTACTTGAAAATCTTCAAAGAAAAAATTTAAACCCTATAGAAGAAGCAAGAACATATCAAAAAATACTAGAAATAGATCAAATGACTCAAGAAGCTTTAGCAAAGACAATGGGAAAGAGTCAAGCAGCTGTTTCTAATAAAATTAGATTGCTATCTTTACCTGATGAAATTCAAGATGCTTTATTAAAAGAACAAATATCAGAAAGACATGCAAGAGCACTATTAAATTTGGAAGATAGTAATAAGCAAAAAGAAATGTTAGAAAAGGTTATTTCTAATAAAATGAGTGTTAGAATGCTAGAAGATGAGATTAAGAAAGAAACTGGTCAACAAGAAGAAAAACAAGAAGATATTCAAGATAACAGCTTATCTATAGCAAGTTTTGTTAATAATAATCCATTAACACCAACTGCAGATTTACCAGAAATCCAAGATAATTATGGAAAGGTGACAATTGCGCCACCAGAAGGAGAGAGTATGCCAGCAGAAAATAAATTTTTAAATTATGGTGAAATCGACAACGATAATAACGATGATGAAGATTTAAATGATATACCATTAGATGTATCTGGAACACCTTCTATGAGTCCTTTATCACCAGTTGATTTAGATGATTTTAAATCTAATACAAGTACAATAGAAAATAATAATGATAATAATTCATCATTAGATAATTTATTAAATATAAGTCCAGCTTTATCAAGTAATCCGCTAAATACTGATAATTTTATTACTCCAGCGGAAAAGATTGTTAAAACTGATACACAAGTAAAAGAACAAGCAGCTGATTATTTCACAACTCCAGATTTAGTAGATTTAAATGCTTCAAGCGGTGTAGCTATGAATAATTCTTCTCCATCAAATTTAACAACAGTTGGAGGAGATGACGGAGAAGTATATGATGTTGAAGAATCTATAGATAAAATAAGAGCTTTAGTAAGTGAATTAAATCAACACGGAGTAAGAATAAAAACAGATGAAATGAACTTTGAAAAAACATATCAAATAATAATCAAAATTGAAAAAAATAAAGAATAAGAAAGTAGAAAAACTTCTACTTTTTTTATTAAAAAGATTTCAAAATATAGATATATTTGGTACAATAAATATTGAAATGAGAATGGGTGATGACATGGGAAAGATTATATCATTAGTAAACCAAAAAGGTGGAGTAGGAAAGACAACAACAAGTATCAATCTTTCTGCATCTTTAGCAGTTTTAGGTAAAAAAGTATTATTAATAGATTTAGATCCACAAGGAAATACTACAACAGGATTAGGTATCAATAAAAGTGATATAGAAAAAAGTATGTATGATGTATTAATAGGGGAGTGCGATATAAAAGAAGCTATTATAAAAACACAATATAAGAATTTATATATGGCACCAGCAACTATTAATATTGCTGGATTAAATACAGAATTATTAGAAAAAAGCCAACAAGAAAGTGGCTTTCTAAAGGGAGAACAATTAAAGAAAAGAATAGGGACTATAAAAGATGATTTTGATTATATCATTATAGATTGTCCTCCAGCATTGGATGTTATAACAACAAATGCTTTAACTGCTTCTAATTCAGTAATAATACCAGTACAATGTGAATTCTTTGCTTTAGAAGGAATTACACAATTATTAAGAACAATTATGTTAGCTCAAAAGACATTAAATCCTACATTAGATATTGAAGGAGTACTATTAACAATGTTAGATTCAAGAACTAATTTAGGATTTGAAGTAGTAGAAGATATAAGAAAGTTCTTCAAAGAAAAAGTATATAATACAATAATTCCAAGATTAGTAAGATTAACAGAAGCTCCATCACATGGAGAACCTATTATTGCTTATGATCCAAAATCACGTGGATCAGAAGCATATTTAAATCTAGCAAAGGAAGTGATTGAAAGAAATGGAAATCAATAATCAAGAAATTCCAAAAAGAAGAGCTCTAGGAAAAGGATTAGAAGAATTATTTAATAATGAAGTATTAGATTATAGTTCAGTAGAAGAAAAAATCCTAACAGAAACACCAAAAGAAGAAATAGTAAAAATAAAAATAGCAGATTTAAGAGCTAATCCATATCAACCAAGAAAAAACTTTGATCAACAAGCTTTAGAAGAATTAGCTGCTTCAATCAAAGAACACGGGGTTTTCCAACCAATTATTGTTAAGAAAAGTATTAAAGGATATGAAATAATTGCTGGAGAAAGAAGAGTAAAAGCTTGCCAAATGGCTGGAATAGAAGAAATTCCTGCTATTGTTAGAGATTTTAATGATACTCAAATGATGGAAATAGCTTTATTAGAAAACTTACAAAGAGAGAATCTATCAGCAATAGAAGAAGCAAATGCCTATAAAAAACTATTAGATACTTTAGATTTAACACAAGAAGCCCTAGCAACAAGATTAGGTAAAAGTAGATCTCATATTACTAATATGATTGGTTTATTGAATTTACCAATGGATATTCAAGAAGAAATAACTAATAAAAAGATAAGTATGGGACATGCGAGAGTATTAAGTAAATTAGAAAATAATAATCAACAAGAAGAATTAGCAAAAAAAGTAATAGATGAAGGATTAAGTGTTCGTGAATTAGAAACTTTAACTGAAAAAAATGATGAATATAGAAGAGCTAATCCAATTAAGAAAACATCTCAAAACACTGAATACTTAGCTCTACAAGAAGAATTATCTGATAAATTAGGAACTAAAGTAAAAATAAAGAAAAATAAAATAGAAATTTCTTTTGTAAATACAAATGACTTAAATAGAATCTTAGAAATAATGAACCTAGGAGGATAATATGATTAAATTATTTGATGTAGTAACAATTAATTTAAATCACATAGTATATCCAATTATATATATATTAATGGGTATTATTATCTATAATATTATTAAGAATATTATAAATAAAATGCCACGTTTCTCTAAGAAAGCATTAAAACCAGCTCAAGCTCAAAGAGTAAAAACATTAAGAATATTAATATTAAATATTATTAAATATATAGTTGTAATCTTTGTAGTATTAGCTATTCTTTCTGTATTTGGTATTAATGTTAAATCAATTTTAGCTGGATTAGGTATTGGAACAGCTATTATTGGTTTAGCTTTCCAAGATATGGCAAAAGACTTAATTGCTGGATTTGGAATAATAACAGAAGGAACATATGATGTCGGAGATACTATTGAGATAGAAGGATTTATGGGAGAAGTAACAGCTTTAGGATTAAAAACAACCCAGATTAAGAATTACAAAGGAGCTGTTAAGATAGTAGCAAATCGTTATATGGATAACATTATTAATTACAGTTTAAATAATTCCCTTGCTCAAGTAGATGTTTCTGTTGCTTATGAACATAATGCTGAAGAAGTAGAAAAATCACTTAATAATATGATAAAAGAATTAAGTGGAAAACTTGAATTTGCAAAGAAAGATATTGAAATTTGGGGAGTAGAATCTCTTGCTGACTCTTCAGTAGTATATAGAGTTGTAGTAGAGTGCGAACCAACTAAACAATTTACAGTTCAAAGAAGTTTAAGAAGAGAAATCAAAAAAGCCTTTGATAAAGATGGAATAAAAATACCATATAATCAAATTGAGGTGCACAATGGAAAAAAATAGTTATACTTTAGGAACAATTGTAGAAATGAAAAAAGCTCATCCATGTGGTGCTAATAAATGGGAGGTTATTCGTTTAGGAGCAGATATTAAAATAAAATGTCTAAACTGTAATCATACAGTTATGCTTCCACGAGTTGAATTTAATCGTAAAATAAAAAAGATTCTTGAAGAGGAAGGAGCATAATATGAATGAAAAGAAGAAATTAAAACTTAAAAAATTCTATTTTCATCCTATAACTATATTCTTATTACTAACACTATTAGTAATAATATTAAGTGGAATATTCTCATTTTTCCAAATGCAAGCTACATATAATACAGTTAACATTAATTCAAAAGAATTAGAACCCAACTTAGTAGCTGTAGAAAATCTATTAGGATTTGAAGGAATTAAGTTTTTAATAAGTAATGCAGCTAAAAACTTCTTAAGTTTTGGTCCATTAGGAATGTTATTAATTTCTTTATTAGGATTAACAGTTGCTGAAGGAACAGGATTTATAGAAACATTAACAAAAAGACATTTATCTAAGATACCAAAAGCTCCATTTACTTTTATAGTACTTTTTGTAGCAATAGTATCTTCATTAATAAATGAAGTAGGATATGCAATTCTTATCCCTTTAGTAGCATTAGTATATTTCATGATGGGAAGAAACCCAATTTTAGGTATAGTAACAGCTTTTTGTGGAGTTTCATTTGGCTATGGTGTATCCTTATTTGTTGGATCAACAGAAGTTAGTTTAATGAATTATACTAAACAAGCAGCTTTATTAATAGATGAAACATCACATATAGCTTTATCTTCTAATTTAATTTTCATTATAGTAGCAACCATTATATTATCTATAGTTGGAACTATAATTATAGAAAAAATAGTTTCACCAAGAATTGGTAAATATAAAAGAGAAGAAGAGGAAGCAAAAACAGTTCAATATCGTGTAGTAGATGTTGAAGAAGAAGAACAAAAGCAAATTGAAACAGAAAAGTATGAAAAGAGAGGTCTAAGATACGCTCTAGTAATAACAATATTATCTCTATTTGTATTTGTTTATGCTTTAATTCCAGGGTTACCATATTCTGGAATGCTATTAGATATGACAGAAACGACTTATCTAAATCAATTATTTGGAGATAATTCTTATTTCCAAGACGGATTTACTTTCATGGTAGCATTATTCTTCATTCTTGCTGGAATAGCTTATGGAATTGGATCTAAACAAGTTAAAAATGATAAAGAAATAATTGAAACAGCAAGTAAAAACTTTCAAAATATTGGTAGCTTATTAATATTAATGTTTGTAGTTTCAGAGTTTATTGCTGTATTTAGAAAAAGTAATATTGGTACAATAATTACTGTTTGGTTAGCAAATTTATTAGAACACTTAGAGGTAAGTGGAATAGTTCTTGTCTTAGTTGCTTTATTATTAATAGCTCTATCAGGATTATTCTTAACATCACCAGCGAATAAATGGTTAATATTTGCTCCGGTAGTAGTACCAATGTTTATGCAATCAAATATATCTCCACAATTTGCTCAAATTATTATGAGAGCAGGAGATTCTATGACTAAAGGAATTACTCCTTTACTTGCATCATTCGTAATTTATATAGGTTATTTAAATATATATAATCTACATAAAGAAAGGCCATTTACTATTAGAAAATCGCTAAGTATGATTACACCATATTTCTTACTTATTTCATTGACTTGGATTTTATTAATAGTAGGATGGTATATTATAGGTCTACCTATAGGACCAGGAGTTTATCCAACAATATAAAAAAGAAAGGAAAACCTTTCTTTTTTTTATTCATCTGATAAATTATCAAAGTATCCTTGAATGAATACTACAGGAGTACCTTTATCACCACTACCACTAGTTAAATCACATAAAGAACCAATCAAATCAGTTAATCTTCTAGGAGTAGTACCTTGAGTAATCATTTGTCCTTTTAAATCTTTATCTTTTTTTCTAATTTCTTCTTTAATAGCTTCTTTTAATTCATCACCTTTTAAATCAGGAAACTTATTATCAGAAACAAATTTTAGTTTTATTTCATTAGGTGTACCTTCTAAACCACTTGTATAGAAAGGACTTACTACTGGATCAGCTAATTCCCATATTTTTCCTACTGGATCTTTAAAAGCCCCGTCTCCATATACCATTACTTCAATAGTTTTTCCAGTAGCTTCTTTTAATTTAGCTTGAATATCATCAACTAATCTTTGTCCATCTTTAGGGAATAGTTTTAGTCTTTCTTCGGTAGACTTATTAGATCCAAGAAGACCATATTTTTCATTAAAACCAGAACCATTAACAGAATGATTCATTATTTCAAATAAACCAACTACTTTAGCACCTTTCTTTTCTAATAATTCTTTAGTTTTATATCTAGTATGAATATCACAATTAATAATATTATTAGTATATTTTAATATTTCACTAGGAGAATTAGCTAATATAAATACAGGTTCACAACCTTGTTCTTTAATTAAATCTCTGTAGAAAGCAATCATATTTATTCCAGTAAAAGGATGAATCCAATCACCAAAATGTTCATTATAATCTTCTTCAGTAATAACACTAGTTAAATTAAATGCACTTTGTTCTAACTTTTCCTCATCTAAAATACCATTACCAACTTCATCTGAAGGAAAAGATAATTGTACATATAATTTTTTAGTACTACGAGCAATTCCTTTTAATATTAAAGAAAATCTATTACGACTTAGTATAGGAAAAACAATACCTAATTCTTCTGGATTATTAAATTTTTCTTTAATATCAGTAGCAATATCATCAACACTACAATAATTTCCTTCACTAATACCAACAACAGCTTCAGTTATTGCAACAACATCACGATCTCTAAATTCAAAACCTTCACTCATCTTTGCGTTCATCAAAGAATCAATAACAATTTCTTCTAATTTATCATTTTCTTTGATAATAGGAGTACGAATACCACGTACTACAGTACCAACATTTCTCAAATACATCTACCTCCATTATCATTTTAACATATATCTCTTTAAATAGACTACAATATTTGTTATAATACATACGAAAGAAAGAAGTGATATTATGAGTTTAACAGCGGGAATAGTAGGATTACCAAATGTAGGTAAATCAACACTTTTTAATGCTATTACTAATCAAAAAATATTAGCAGAAAACTATCCTTTTGCTACAATAGAACCTAATGTTGGAGTAGTAACAGTACCTGATGAGAGAATGGACAGATTAAAAGAAATGTATGAACCTAATCGTTTTATCCCAACAGCTTATGAATTTACAGACATTGCTGGTCTTGTAAAAGGAGCAAGTAAAGGAGAAGGACTAGGAAATAAGTTTTTATCTCATATAAGAGAAACAGATGCAATCGTTGAGGTTGTAAGATGTTTTGAAGATGGAAAAATAATCCACGTAGAAGGAAATATTGATCCAATAAGAGATATAGAAACAATAAATCTAGAATTAGCAATAGCTGATTTAGATGTAATTAATAATAGATTAGAAAGAGTATCAAAAAAAGCAAGGACAACTAAAGATAAAAATGATTTAATCGAGGTAGAAGCTCTAGAAAAATGCAAAAAGGCTTTAGAAGAGAATACTCCATTAAGACAATTAGAGTTTAATGAAGAAGAAGAAAAAGCCATTAAATCATATAGTTTCTTAACAAAAAAACCAATTATTTATCTAGCTAATATTCCTGAAAGTGAGCTTGGAGAACAAGATAATGAATATGTTAAACTTGTAAAAGACTATGCTTCAAAGGAAAATGCTAGAGTAGTAAGTCTTTGTGCTAAAGTAGAAGAAGAATTAAGTGAATTAGATCCAGAAGATAAGCAAGAAATGTTAGAAGGATTAGGATTAGATGGTAGTGGATTAGATAAATTAATTACCGCAACATATGATATTTTAGGTTTAGCAACATATTTTACTGTTGGAAAAGACGAAGTAAGAGCTTGGACATTTAAAAAGGGAATGAATGCTAAACAATGTGCTGGAATAATTCATACAGACTTTGAAAAAGGATTTATAAGAGCAGAAGTAATGTCATATGAAGATTTAATAAAATATGGTTCAGAATTAAAGGTAAAAGAAGCCGGAAAAGCAAGATTAGAAGGAAAAGACTATTTAATGCAAGATGGAGATATTTGTCACTTTAGATTTAACGTATAATGAAAAGTAAAATATTAATATTTGAAGGTAATCAAGAAGAAGGAATATTTTCTGCAGCTAAAAAGTTTTATAAAGAAACAGAAACAGCGGAAGATATTTATAATAAAATAAAAGAAGCAAGATTAAAATTAGGTAAAAAATATAATTTTGATGGCTTAAAGATGTTTCAAGTAACCCAAAAGATGGAAGATAGTGATGTTTATCCAGATAATAAAACAGTAATAATAGATGAATCATATATGACTAAAGAAGATTATTTTAAAGAAAAAATATTAGCTGATATATTAATAATAAATGAAAAATATAAAGGAATAGTTCTATCACATAGAATGGCAGATTGTCCTGTATTAATATTAGAAGATAGAAAAAAAGGGTATACCGGAATAGTTCATTGTGGAATATACCATATAAATAGAGGTTTACCAAAAGCCTTTATAGAGCAAATGATTAAGTGTTGTAATAGTGATACTAATGATTTATATTTATATATAGGTAGTCATATCAAAAAAGAATCATATATTTATGATTCATATCCTAAAATAGCAACTAACCAAGAAATATGGAAAGATGCTATAATAAAAGAAGAAGATGGTTATCATATAAATCTAATGAAAGCTATTTTAAATCAAATAGAATGCTTTAACTTAAAAGAAATAAATATAAGTAGTATTGATACAGCTACTACAAAGAATTACGCATCACATTATGCATTTCATCATGGAAACAAAGCAAAAATTGGTCAAAATATAGTAGGTTTTTATTATAAATAGAGTAGGTGATTAAATGGAAAATTCTTATTTAATAGGTTATATAAAAGGATTAATGAATATGGCATCATCCATGTCAACAGCCATAGGACCATCATATGTAACAGTAAAGTATTATACAAAAGCAGAATATGAAGTATTAATTAAAAGAAAACAAATAAATATCTATGAATCAGAAAAATCATTAGAAGATATTTTTAATGCTTGGTTTGGAAATAAAAAAATATCAGAATCATTATTATATTGGATGGGCTTTTATCTAGATAAACCACTACATATATATGAATCTGATTCACATTTTACGGATACATTAATGGATCAAGAAGCAACTACTCATTCCTTTATTGAAGATGTTTACTTAATTGAATATAAAGAATTTATAATGTGCCTAGTTTTAGGAAATAATGAATAAAAAAAACAATCATTTGATTGTTTTTTATTTTTCTTTTATTTCATAACCTTTAAAGTTTTTATCAATGTACTTAGTCTTAACATCTTCTAAACTTTGATATCCTTTAGATGAAGAAGAATGTTCTAGATTAAAGTAATAATCTTCTGCATCAATAGAACCTTCACCTAAGTTAAAAGTATCAATTCCGAAACTATCAACTTTTAAATTATTGAATTTAACAGGTATATAAACAATATACTTGTTTTCTTTACTATTATTACTATAGATAGCTTTATATACAGGAATATAGACATTATTTTTACCTTTAATAGCTAAGAATTCTTTTACTCTTAAAGGTTCAGCAACTAATGAAAATTCTTCATCACCATAAGATAATTTTTCAATAGCACGGTGAGCCCCAGTATCTATAAAAGAATAATCGTGTGAAGTTATAGTGTTAATATCTTTTAACCCGCCGGTATGAGAAATAGCAGAGGCAAAACCAAATATCATGATTCCTAATATCATAGCAAAAGCCATAAAGAATATTACAAAGAAAATAATACGTGAAAATTTAAAGGAAGAAGAAAAATTTTTCATCATATCTTTACTAAATTCATTCATACTAAGTAAAAACTCTTCATTAGGATCCTTCTTAATAAAAAACTCTTTATTACAATATTCACATACTCCTTTAGTATCTCCTTCATTAAATTTAACATTAGCACCACAGCCAGGACATTTAGCTTCAACAATTTTCATATAATCACCTAAAATAAGTATAAAATAATTAATATAAAAAAACTAGACATAAATTCATTATTTTGTTATAATACTACCGAGTATTTAAAATACTCCTTGGTATCAATTGATATCCATAAGTCCAAGAGGAGGTGCAAAAAATGACTAAATATGAAATTATGTTCATTGTAAGACCTGACATGGAAGAAGCTGAAATTAAGAAGACAGCTGATGAAATGAAAAAGGTTTTAACAGATGGCAAAGCAAAAATCGTTGAAGAAAAAGCAATGGGACAAAGAGAACTTGCTTATGAAATCAACAAGTTTACTACAGGATATTATTATTTATATGTAGTAGAAGCAGAATCTGACACAATAAAAGAATTTGATCGTGTTGTTAGAATTAACGAAAGTCTACTTCGTCATTTAATAGTAAAAGTAGAAGATTAAGAATAAGAGGTATATTATGAATAAAGTAGTTTTAATAGGAAGATTAACTAGAGATCCTGAATTAAGATACACTGGAAGCAACATTCCAGTAGCGACATTCTCATTAGCTGTTAACAGAAACTTTGCTAACCAAAGTGGCGAAAGAGAAGCCGATTTTATTAATATTGTTGTTTGGAGAAAGCAAGCAGAAAATGTTAAAAATTATTTAACACAAGGAAGCCAAGTTGCTGTTGATGGACGTATTCAAACAAGATCATATGATGATAAAGATGGTCAAAAGAGATATGTTACTGAAGTAGTTGCTGATAACGTTGAATTTTTAGGATCAAAGAATTCCTCAAACAATTCTAATACATCAGGTTCAAGTAAAGATGAACCAACACCTTATGATTTCAAAGATGATAGTAAGGTAG
>JAEEGL013246055.1_pt1 | contig 19038 bp, 15 predicted proteins | sample 9134231 | NCBI WGS metagenome assembly JAEEGL01 (sample SAMN16246548, study PRJNA631951) | gut metagenome | biome: gut microbiome; feature: rumen; material: fiber-attached | host: Bos | place: Iran: Karaj | collected 2018-10 | reverse complement strand
TACGACCTCTCCGTTGTAGAGGTTTGTCTTTTATAAATTTACCCCTATTTACCCCCCCCTAAACAATAATTTACATTTCCCACTTAACATTTTGTCATAAAAAATGGCGGCAAGAGTATTTTAGTATTAGAATATTCATGCAAATCAATTTATTTATCATATGCATGTACATGAAAGGGAATAGGAATAATGGTACTGGAGATGACTTATCCATCACTGGAAAAGGCGGTAAACCCGACTCACGACATAAAACTTTTTGCAGGACGCTCTAATCCGAAACTTGCACAAGAAATAGCAGACCAACTTGGAACAACCGTAGGTCCAATAGTCATAAAAAACTTTGCAGACGGAGAGATATATGTTCAGGTTAAAGAAAGTGTCAGAGGGGACGATGTATTTATTATCCAGCCATTATGCAACCCTGTAAACGAAAATTTAATGGAATTACTTATTATAATTGATGCCTTTAAAAGAGCAAGCGCAAAAACAATTACGACAGTTATTCCATACTATGGTTATGCAAGACAGGACAGAAAAACATCAGGTCGTGAGGCAATTACAGCGAAATTAGTTGCAGATTTGCTTACAACAGCAGGAACAAACAGAGTTCTTGCAATGGACCTGCATACAGGACAAATTCAGGGCTTTTTCAACATTCTTGTTGACCACATTTACGCAACTACTGTTATTACCGATTATTTAAAAGGGTTGGATATAAATCCTGATGATATGGTAGCAGTTAGTCCTGATACAGGCGGAGTACAACGGACAAGAGTATTTGCAAAACGATTAGGTTGCCCTCTTGCAATTATTGATAAAAGAAGAGATAAACACAACGAAGCAATCGCAGCCCACATCATAGGTGATGTTGAGGGTAAAGTTTGTATGATGTTTGACGACTTAATCGACACAGCAGGAACTATTACAGAGGCGGCAAAATTACTTAAAGCACACGGGGCAAAAGCAATCTATGTTGCTGCAACACACGCAGTATTCTCCGGACCTGCTAAAGAAAGAATACAAAACGCACCGATAAAAGAATGTATCGTTACAAATACTATCCCTTGGAATAAAGAAGATTTACCGTCAAATGTAACGCAATTATCAGTTGCACCGTTACTTGCACAGGCAATCTCCCGTATCCATGATGACGAATCTGTAAGTTCTTTATTCGGGTTTGAAAAAGAAATGCAAGTGTAAAACTTTCTTCACATAATGGCAAATTATCTTGCTATAATACGTTAATATTAACGTAGGCAGTTAGAAAGAAAAAACGTATGGTTAATGGTGTAACAGGGGTAAATTCAAATTTTCAGCAAATAAGAAAGAGTTCTTCTGTTGCGCAAAATCAACCACAGAATCAGGCACAGGGAGAAATAACCACCCCTACAAATTTAAAAGATACTATTAAAGGAAATCTTGCAGGGCTGGGGATTGGTCTTGCCATACCTGCTTATACTCTTTACGATTCTGTAAAAAAAATGACTGCAAATGACGCTAAAGACATGGCAGAAGCAATGCAGACTCTTATGCCGGAAGCAGACACACTTGAGAGAACAAAACAGGTAGCGAAAAAAATTATTGAAGAAACAGGTTTAAAAGCAAAAGGGGTAAAAGTTAATTTTATAGACAATACTCCTGAAAGTTTAAACCATTTAAAAGAAGTTATAGCGACAGAAGCCTCACAAAACCACGCTTTTGGACGAAGAATGGGGTCAAACTATTTTGAAACTTTCAGACACGGCGCAAATGCGGCATATTTTTCAAAAGCAAACGAGATTGTAGTAAATTCAAAAAATTTATATACAACGGTTTATCACGAAATCGGACACTCAATGAACAAGAACGGAAACTGGATAACAAAAGGGTTGCAAAAAATGAGAAACCTGACCCCGTTTGGAGTTTCGGTCATCGCACCGTTTGTGCTGGCAGTCGGGCTTTTGCATAAAGTTAACAAGACAAAACCGCAGGAACAAAAAGGCGCAGTTGAAAAGACTCTTGATTTTGTATCTGAAAATGCGGGTAAACTAACCTTTGCATCGTATCTTCCTATGTTAGCGGAAGAAGGGTTAGCAAGCATACGCGGACTTAAACAGGCAAGCAAACATTTACCAAAAGATGTTGTAAAAAAATTAGGCTGGAACTACCTGAAAGCATGGGGAACATACGGTGCCGTAGCGGTCGGTGTTGCAGGCGGTATCGCTATGGGGATAAAGATTGCAAATAAAATAAAGAACAACTCTGACAATAATAAAACAGCATAAATTTTATAAATTAGCCATTTGTCCTATAAAAATTTAGTTTCCATTCGGTTATTATTAGAAAATGGAATTAAATACCCTCTCAAAAAATGAACTTATTGAGGAAGTTGAAAGATTAAGAGCAGAGAATACCAAACTTAAAAAAGATAATAACGAAGTCTGGGATACTGTAAAAATTCTTGTGACTAAAATTTCTCACGAGATGAAAACTCCGCTTAATTCTATTATCGGGTTTAGCGAACTTTTTATGGATAAAACAGAAAACTCAACTCTGAAAAATTATATAAAAAACATTCTGAAAAGTTCACATTTTATGCTTGATTTAATACAAAACATGATTGATGTTACAGGATTTAAGAATGACGAATTAACTCTTTCCTTCAGTATATTTAACTCAAAAGATTCAATAGAAGAAATTATTGCCCAGTTTAATAACACTTCGATAAGACACACTCTCATAAACAAAACGATTTGTGCAGACTACACACGATTTAAACAGGTTATTTATAACCTTATATCAAATGCCGTAAAATATAACTCTCCGGACAAAAATACAGAGATTATAACCTACCTTGAAAACAACTTTTTTTGTTTTGAAATAACAGATTACGGTGAGGGGATAGAAGAGAAGGATAAAGAAAAAATATTTGAACTCTTTACACAGGTATCGGAAAATAATAAGAAAAAAAATATGGGGTTAGGTCTTGGGCTTGCGCTCTGCAAAAAAATAGCAAACGCTCATAAAGGGATAATTGATGTAATATCGAAAAAAGGACAAGGCTCAACTTTTATCTTTAAAATTCCGATTGCTTAAAACTTGATATGATATAATTACATGTAAAAGAGGAAGAGCATTTTATGAGTAAAAGAAAAATTTTAAATATACTTACATTGTTTGGAATACTGTGTTGTATAGAACTTGCGGTTGTATATTATCAGTCAAATTATAACCCTTATGCAGAGCCGAGTTTTTGCAATATGAACAGTTTTGTAGATTGTGACGGGGTTGCACAAACATCAAAAGCCGTATTTTTAGGAGTGCCGCTGACATACTGGGGGTTCTTTTTATATTTCTTTATTTTGATGTTGCTTCACGTTGAAAAATTAGTAAAAATTAAGGTTAAAAATTACAAAATTTTTTGGTTTTTAAAAGTGTTTAAAAACCCCTATTCATACATATCTTCACTTGGATTAATTTCGTTTATTATTTCGGTAGTTTTAGCAATAACGAGCATATTTCAGATTCACAAAATTTGTATTTTATGTTTTGTAACTTACTTTATAAATTTATTAATCGGAGTTGTTGCAACAGATTTTGAAAACGGAGGAATAATAAAAAGTTTAAAAGACAGTTTTTGTGATTTTATCTCCGGTATAAAAGAGGCAGCGATACCCTTTATAATTGCAATGGTTTTGGGCGGGATATTTTTAACTTACACAACCGTTGAAATGCCGTTTGCATCGAAAAAACAGTCTATTAAACATTATATGTTAATGAAGAAAAATCCATACAAAATTAATGGAAATATTTTAGGTAACAGAAACGGTAAAATTATAATAGATTTATACTCCGATTTTGCTTGTCCTATATGTTATTCATACAACATTATGTTGCATAAATTAGCAAGAGAAAATAAAGAAATACAGATTATTCATCACAATTTTCCGCTTGATACAGAGTGCAACAAATATTTAGACCACAAAATGCACGATGGCGCATGCAGAATGACACGATATGCTATTGCCTCTGAAAATCAGGGTAATTACTGGGGAATGGCAAGTTTATTATACGAAAAACAACCAAAAAATGATAAAGAAGCGATTGAACTTGCAAAAGAACTCGGACTTGACACGAATAAGTTTAAATCGGATATATCTTCGCCTCAAACCCGTACTAAAATAATCGAAGAAATAGATGATGCTGTTGCACTCGGATTAGACGGAACTCCAAATATAATAATAAACGGGAACAGATATTTCGGGGCAAAAGCATATTATGAGTTAAAAGATATTGTTAAAAGAAATGAAAATTACAGAAAATAAAAAAATATTACTACATGCCTGTTGCGCAATATGTTCGGGATATCCTATCTGTTTATTAAAAGAGATGGGATACGAGGTGATTGTATATTTTTGTAATAATAATTTTGACAGTAAAGAAGAATACAACCGCAGATTAGAGGCAGAGAAAACTTTATGCACCCACTTTGGAGTTGAACTTATTGTTGAACCTTATACTCCACAGGTTTATCTTGACTATGTGAAAGGACTGGAAAACGAAAAAGAGGGGGGAGCAAGATGTATAAAATGTTTTGAATTAAGATTAAAAGAAACTGCCAAAAAAGCAAAAGAACTGGATATAAACATATTTACCACGTCAATGATAATCAGTCCCCATAAAAACTTTAAAAACCTTTGCACAGTTGGTGAAACTGTTGGAAAACAATACGACCTGGAATTTTTAGGGATAAATTTCAAGAAAAAAGACGGATTCTTAAAAACTAATAAAATCTCAAAAGAATTAAACTTATACCGTCAAAATTACTGTGGCTGCATATTTGCAAAGGGGTAAAGAGGTAAAGGGGTAAAGGGGTAAAGTGGTAATTATTTGGATAAATATACAAATAAATCAAAAATGAACGATTAGAAAGGAAAATAAAAATGGAATGTAAAAAAGAAGAAAATAAGATAGGTTGCAGTTGCACCTACACGACATGCGGGAACAGAGGGGTATGTTGTGACTGTGTCAGACACCACAGAGAGAATGACGAAATTCCGGGATGCTTCTTTACGGCAGCAGGAGAAAGAACGTATGACCGTTCTGTCAAAAATTTTATACTTACAATGAAAGACAAATATAATATTTAAGAATTTCTATACTTAATTATCCTAAACCACTCAATACGTAATAACAAGGAAGTTCACACAACGGCAGTATCTTAACAGAACTTAATATTTCTCTTTTTTTTGTAAATTAATAATTTAAGAAAACCTTTATTAAAGTACAGGGGATTAAGATAAGGGGAATATTATTATGGGTAATTGGAATTACACTACGGGCAATCGTAATGAGTACAGTTTTAGTTATGGTCGTTATGTAAAACACCACGTTGATTTGAAAGCAAGAGGAAAACAAAGCGGTATAACATTTGACTTGAGAGATGCATTTCAGGATTTAGAAAAGAAAGGCATGCTCAAAGACCTGAAAAAAGATGGATTTACAAAAGAAGATGCGCTTAATTTATATAAAGAACTTGATAAAATACATCAGGAAAGACAATTAAACAGAGATTATACAAAAATGTCAAAAGGAAGCAAGTTCGATTATTCTGAAGCAGAAGTCAGACGTCTGGCAAATGCAGCGGGTTATCAGACTTATGAAACTATAGATGTAAAACAAATATGTCAGACAGATCACACAGGGGTTGCTCCAAAGGCTCCTGTCCCTCCAAAACCGGAGCGAAACAACGAAGGATTCTTCAAGGAATTATATAACAGATTTTTTAAATAAAAATTTCTATTTATATCAAAAAAAGCCAGATAAAAATCTGGCTTTTTTGTTTTTTTTAAGCAAAAAAGTTTTTTACGGGTTTTATTTAAATAGTATAATTAAAACAGAAAAACACACAGCAAAAGGAAATATAAAATGGTATATATTGACATAGACAGATTATTAAATAAGGCAAAAACAACATTAGTAGTTGATATTAACAATAATGAAAGTAAACAAATCGCAGAAGCAAATAACATTTCAAAATATATTTTAAACTTTAAGGGTATCGCAGACCCATCAGAACTAACGAGTTCAAAAGACGGAAGAAACCTTGTTATAACAAAAGACAAAACACGTGTAACTATCGTAAATTATTTTTCAAAAGACGGCAAATCGACCTCATCAAAAGTCAAGACAATAAGAGTTAACAGTGACACAAATACAGATGTTGCACTATTAGATGCACTCAATATTTCAACAGACTGGTTAACCTTCACTCCTGACAAAAAAGGTGTTGTGACTGGTACAGTGTTCTCTGATTCAATTAATATGACAAACAGTCTGACTGCTCCTTTAAATTCTAAAAATAAAGGTTTAACAATAAACGGCGGAAAAGGCGGTGATGATATTACAGGTACAACATTTAACGATGTAATATCAGGCGGTGCCGGAATTAATACTTATAACTACGATTTCGGAAAACAATCAGGGCAGGATACCGTTAAACTTACAAAAGGTGAAACTTTGATTCTTAACCTCACTGATAACGGAACTCCGCTTGCCTGTAAAAATGTTAAATACGGGAATGGTAAAGTTCTTGGTGCAGGTAATGATTTATTTATCTATAAAGACAATATGTCTAATATGATAAGAATTAAGAATTTCTTTAAAACGTCTGCTACTATCATGATTGGAGATGAAAATCTTAAAGAATTTTTTGTATCAGATGATTTTAGCGGTTTATTCTTATCAGGTAAGGGTAAAATTACAGGCACAATATATAATGATAATATTCAGGGAAGCGACAGGAACGATACTATAACTGCAAAGGCAGGTAATGATAAGATTTATACAAACGGCGGTAAAGACACCATTGTAGAAACAGGAGTTTACGGGCACGATATAATCGACGGGTCTTTGAGTTCAAAAGTTACCGTAAAATTATCTTCTTTTGATGTAAATAATCTTGAATACGGTGAAGACGATTTGATTTATACGACAGACGCAAATTCTTCTTTCACATACAGTGATTTTGTATCGGGTGAAACTGCAGATTTATGGATAAATGCAGGTAACAAATCTTATCATGTTACAAAAAATAATTCTGAAAAAGTAGATTTTTCAAAAGAAAAAACAAATAATATTGTATATTTTACCGGTAATAATCAGGAATACACAGGCTCTAAAAAGGGCGGAGTAAATGTAATTTATTCATTCGGTGGTGAAAACAAATATATTACACAAGGGAAAAATGATACGATTACAGATTACGGAAATGATGACGACTCATACACTGCAACCGTAACAAAATCCGGTAAAGTTGTTATATCTGATAACGGCGGAACAGACAGTTTAACTTTGAATAACAAAAGCAGTGATTTAGTTCTTTTTTATAATACAGATAATAACGGAAATACCGATGACGATTTAGTTATATATAACAAAAACGCTGTATCTTATAGCGGGTTAAGCAAAGCATATAAAAATAATTCATATACAGGCGGTATCCAAATATCAAATTATTTCGCTGACAACGAATTAGAAAACATAAGTTATGTTTCAGGGGATAATAATACCAATATAGATATAAAAGGCTGGAAGTTTTTATTAGATGTATATATAACGGATTATTTAAAGTTAACAAATATAGAATCCGTAAAAGATGTATTAGAAAACGGGTCTAAAAAACAAAAGCAATTATTAACCAATATTTTCAAAACTACGACTTATTCTGTTTATGAAAATATGCTTTCATCTTCAAGCAAATATTCTGATATACAACTGGAGAATGATAATAATGTGTTATACATATATGAAGTTAAAGACGGAGATAAAAAGTTACTGTATTACCCAATCCAGAATTTCCTCGGAACTGATAGTGATGAAATATTCCATCTTTTAGTTTTGGATGATAACGGCAGATTAATGTCTATGAATATAGATTCGGAAATGAATTTAACCTACGGTTTAGATAACGATAACGTTATTACCTTTGACAGTAGCGAAAAATACTCTGATATCAATTTTGTTAATGATGGCAATACTTTAAAAATATACGGAAAAGATAATACTTTACTTTATACCGTAAACAATTTTGCAGAAGATAACGATAGCCAAAAAATTATTTTGAATGTCCTTGACAATAATGATAAAGAAATGTCTGTCAGCCTAAATTCTCTTATGAACAAAGAATTTAATATGGGCAACGATAACACAGTATCAATAACAAACAACAATATTAACCCAATTACAACAATAAACGGCTCAAAAGATACACTTATCTTTAATGACAAAAAATACACAGATTTCTATACAACAGGGACACTGTCAGGTGCTTATACCGCAGGTGATCCTTTAATCGCAAAAGACGGAAACGACTTAAAAATAGGTGATATTACCGTTAAAAATATTGACGGGATGAAGAATGAAATTCAACTTGTTGATAAAGACGGAAAAACAAAAAATATTATTATCGGACAGGGTGAAATAAATGGCACTCATGAAAGTGAAATAATTATCGGAAGTAATACTGCTGATACGATAAATTCAAACGGCAGAAATGATTTGATTTATATGGGTGACGGAAACGATATACTCAATATAACAAAAACAGAAGATGATGAAACAGGCAAAAATACCGCAGAAATGATAGGTATTGGGGGCACTCATTCTATCTCTAACGATTTGGATGTTCCTGCAATAAGTGTTTATGACTCAACAGGTGATGACACTTATAATACAACCTTAAAAGAATTCGGGTTGTATATCGAAGATTTTGCAGGGAATGATACCTTGAATATTAAATATTCAGATAATAAACTGATGTATTTCTTTGATGTGGTTAACCCTAATCTTGCAAATACAAATCCTACCATCTACACAGATTTACTGATTTGTGATAATTCACAATTTATGGGTGCAGGCACGAGTGCTCTTTCAAGTGCAACGGGCGGTTTTAAGGCTATGTTGGAATCTATGCAGGGGACCTTTGGTTATGCGTGGATAGAGGACCATTTTGGCGGGGCTCAAAAGATTGAAAATATAAATATCATTGATGATAATAATGTTGAAACTGCACTTAATATTGAGTCTGCAATATCTTCAACTAAAGAAAAAATTGAAGCGTGGTTAACCCATCAGGATAAAGGCTTCATGAATATGTGTGAGATTAGCGGTGATTTTGCTACTGCATGGGATGTCCTTGAAAAAGGCTCAAAGGCTGACAAATTATATCTTGCAAATTTATATATGAATAATTAATTGAGAATATAAAAGAGAAGAAACAGGCTCTCACCATCAGAGCCTGTTTCTTTTTTAACTTTACTCGTTCCCCCTCTACAACATGTTACAAATATGTAATAAACTAGCAAAAATTTCCGAAAACATGCGTTATATAAGCACAAGGGTCAGAAAATAAGGAGTTTAGGAAAATGAAATTAAGTTCAGTTTCAATGGTAAGTAACAATACGGTAGCACCAAAAGGTGAATCACAAAGTTTGTATATGCCTAATTACAAAAATTCATTAAGTGCAGACACCGTATCTTTTACAGGTAAAAAAGATAGTGCAAGCGGTGAAAAGCCTAAAAAATCAGGTTTTGTCCACAAAGCATTAATCTCTGCAACAGGTTGTTTTATCCCCGGTATGGGTCAGGCAATTAACGGTCAATGGGGGAAAGCACTGATGTTTGCAGTTGGTGCACCAATCGCAGTATTCGGAGCAATGACTGTTAGTCTGCCTCTTGCTATAGGCATCGGACTCGCTGCGGAAGCAGGCATGTTTATCGATGCATACAGAAACGCATAATAAATTTATTGTTATAAAATATCCGTACCAAAAGGTACGGATATTTTTTTGTAAATTCATATATCTTTTAAATTATCCGATTATGGTGTATATTATTCACAGGTAGGAAAGAAATGAAAAAGATATTTACACTGTGTTTATTATTTTTAATTTTTACAACAGGTACTATCGCAAAAGCAGAACAGTTTGTACTTTGTTGTAAAATAAAAATCTCTGCAGTTCACATGCTGACAAATAAAGTAATGAAATCCTACTTCATCGACCGGTATTTTATAGTTGATACGGTACTGCAGGGGGTATATGATGCAAATAATCTGCCACTTGAGGTTCATGAGTTTTCTGATTCCACCCTTGTTTTTTCAAAAAGGGCAATAAGTTTTTCTGATATTGTTGACACAAGGTTATCCTACAACAGAGGCAACCACAAAATCACCCTTAATGAAATATATGCATACGCATCAAAATACGACCGCAGAGCGCAATTCGTAACAAAAGGGGAAGGAACCTGCAAAGAAGTTAAAATCAACAGAAAACCTTTATTCTAACGGACAACAAAATGAAAATCAAAAGTTTAATATTACTCATTATAGTTTATTTTATGGCTTTTGGCTCTGCTAACGCACTGACCATCACTCACCCTGAAACAAAAAACGAAACCGTAAACGAAAACGGGATATTCTTTTCAGGCAAAATCGACAAATATGAAAAAGTATATATAAACGGAATACAAATGCATCCGGCAAAAAAAGGGGCATTCAGTTATAGTTTTAAACTAAAAGAAGGCGAAAACATTTTTGCCGTACAAAAAAAAGACTTTCTTTTTTATACAGAAACAATACCATACAAGATAACCAGAATATCACCGGTCCAAAACGAACAAGCCAACGTATTTACAGAAATAATACCGTCATACTACACGACAACAAAAGATAACGTAGTATTGAGAAGCACTCCGCTGGATGAAGGAGCAAACCGGCTCGGTTATCTTCCGAAAGGAACAAAGGTTTATGTTGACGGAACAGAAAACGAATTTTCACGAATTTATCTTGCAAAAGGTGAATACGGCTGGGCTTTCACAAAAGATTTAGAAATAACAGAGAAAAATGAAGAAGATACAGAAACCGCTTACGAACCGGTAAAAATACTTGATACTAATGAAATTAAAACAAAATCAGAGGTTACGACCATAATTGAATTAAGTGAAAATTGTCCGTATAGCGCTGTTGTAGAAGATAACAAACTCATTGTTACAATATACAATCTTGATAATTTTTCAGAAACGTACGCTAAAGAGTTTAAATTGGATAAATTCCCAAGATACAGTGTATGTCTGCAAAACAATATTTTATATATTACTCTGAAAAAAAATCCTATTGATAAAACCTACTCAAATAAAGATGTAAAAATTTTAATTGATGCAGGTCATGGAGGAACAGAAACGGGAGCAGTCGGATGTTTAGGGGATAAAGAAAAAGATTTAAATCTTAAAGTTGCTCTAAAACTAAAAAAAATACTCGAAGAACACAATTTTAACGTAAAATTAACAAGAGAAACTGATGAATTCGTATCATTAAACGACAGAATAGATTTAGCAAAAAAAGAAGATGCTTTGATATTTATCAGTATTCACTTAAATTCTGTACCAATATCAGACGATCCGAACATAAATCAGGGAACGGTTGTTTTTTATTTTAACCCTCAAAGCAAAGAGTTGGCAAAATATTTGTCGAAAAGTATTTCACAGGAATTGCACTCAATAAACAATGGTGCATCTCAAAGAAGTTTTGCAGTTATAAGACCGACAGAATATATTAGCGCACTCGTAGAACTTGCGTATTTAGTTAACCCGCAGGATGTAAAAATTTACAAGAACAAAAAATTTACACAAACATCTGCAGAGGGGATATACAAAGGTTTAGCAAATTACATTCATTCTGAACTTGAAAAATAAAAAAGAGAAAATCAAATTTGATTTTCTCTTTTTTAGATTAATTAAAAAAAAACTATCTTAACTTAACTGATACAGATCTGATTTTCTTTGTGTATTCAAGTTTATCTTCTCTTGATAACCAGCCTAAACCCATTTCAGTAAAGTTGCCGTATAAGTCTAAATCTTTTTTCATTTTAGAAATAGAAACTTCGCCTTTGTCTGACAAATAATTGTAAATCAAACCTGCTGCATTGATAATTTCTTGTTGAATGTCTGCATCTTGAGCCAAAGTTGTGTTACTTTTTTTCTTTAAAAGTGCCATAATTTTCTCCTTTAAAATTTTCAAAACTGTCTTTACACGTACCTATATTTTATATAATATTTAAAAAATATTTTTTCGCAAGACATATTAATGATAAAATTAAAAATATCATGATAATTAATAAAATTTCAGATAAAAATAACGAAAATATAATTTCCGAAAAATACGTTGAGTGGCTTAATTCAGGAATTTTGCCCTCTGAAATTTTAGTGTTAACTTTTAATTCAAATTCTAAAAAAAATATCATAAAAAATATATTAAATTTATCAAAAATTAACACTCTGACAGACTTAAAAATTAATACTTTTAACGGTTTAATTTATAACACCGTTATAAACAACTGGGCAAAATTAGAAAACAAAATAAAAAATACTGATGCAAAAATCAATCCAAACCTTACGGGACTTGAAATATCTCAATATTTACTTAAACAAATTATCAAAGAAGATGACGTAAAAGGTTACAACTCGAAAAAATCACTTTTACACCAAATTTTCAGGAGATATTCACTCATCGTAAACAACAATTTAACAAAAAAAGAAATTGATACAAAATCTAAACTTTTACACGAATCATTCAGAGCAGATGCAGGTACAATTATCCAAAAATTAAGGGCCAAAACTATTGAATTAAGAGCCTTTGACAACATAAGACAAGCAGAAATTTTTGGATATATTTATAAAAATACAGACTATTTTAAAGATATAAAATATTTAATAATAGAACAGGCAGACGAAAACACTCCGCTGTTTTTTGATTTTATAAAAAATTTATCTGCCCAACTAAAAGACAACTTCATTTTATTTGATAAAGACGGTGGTGCAAGAATGGGTTACCTCTGCGCAGAACCCGACACCCAAAAGGCACTGGAAAACATTTTTAACGAAGAAATTATAGACGAAAAAAAAGAAGATATAAGGGTTAATAATTTAATATCAAATATAAACAGAGGCACAAAAAACAAAATACCAAACCTGACCACATGTTCTCTTTCTAAACGTACAGACATGATTGAAAAAGCAATAAATTTAATCAACGGCTTAATAAAAAACGGAGTTTGTCCGGAAGATATATCTGTTGTGACGCCGGTTCAGGACAAGATGCTTAAATATACCCTTAAATCAGGATTGAAAGATTGTGAACCGATATTTTTATCAGGGAGTGAAAAACTTGCAGACAACCCTTTAGTCAGAGCGATTTTGACACTGTTAAAGTTATCTAAAAATTCGCAGGTTGTTTTTGATAAATTTTCTCAAAATATAAAAGCGGCAGAAGAGTATGAATTAAGAATAATTTTATCAAAATATTTAGGCATACCGATAAAAAATTGTGAAAAAGTTATCCGAAACTATATGGACTCAAATTTACTCACTCCGGTTGATTTAGGAATATACACAAACAAATTTAAAAAGTTTTGCCTGCTTATAGATAAGTTAAAATCTTCAGATAAAAGTTTATCAGAAAAAGCATATTTTGCTTACACAAATCTCATAACAAAAACTGATAAAAATGATCTTGCAAAATTTAATTTCTTTTTAAAGGAATTACAGGATTTTGAAAAAGTTTTTCATAAAGAAGACAAACTATTTTTTGAAGAAGAAATAATTACACAAATTGAAAACTCGATTATTTCAGAGAACCCCTATTCAACATTAGAAATAGAAAAAAATAATATTATAATCTCTACCCCACAGAAAATTATAGATAACAAAATCAAAACGAGATATCAAATCTGGCTTGATACATCTTCACAGGAATGGATAAAATCGGACATAGGACCTTTATATAATTCATGGGTATTCCAGAAGAACTGGGATAAAAATAAATATACGGTTGAGGATAATATAAAACTTTCAAAAGAAAAAATCTCAAAAATATTGAGAAAATTAATACTAAACACAGAAAAAATAATTGCTATATCAAGTTTATTTGATACTCAGGGAATAGAAAATTTCGGCGGGATAGAAGAGTACCTTATATCCGAAGGAAACACAAGCGAAACATCAGAAGAAACAAAAGTTTTTAAAATAACTCCACGTGATGACCAAAAACCGGTATTAGAATACAAAAATGGTAAAATGGCAATATCCGCAGTTCCGGGAGCAGGCAAAACCACAATCTTACTTGCGCTGATTATAAAACTTATCGAAGACAAAATTAACCCTGAAAATATTTATGTTTTAACTTATATGGAATCAGCCGCAAGAAACTTTAAAGACAAAATAGGGAGTGCAATAAGCAAAGGGAAAATCCCGAATATAAGCACTATTCATGGGCTTGCATTAAGAATATTAAAAGAAAATTCTAATTATGAAAGATTAGGTCTGAACTCTGACTTTGAGATATGTGATGACATTCAGAGAGGGAATATTATCAAAGGGCTATGCTCTAATCCGGATAAACAAGATGCTGACGATTTTGAAAAAACAATTTCAACCCTTAAATTAGGTGGCGGAGATTTTTCCGAAAACAACAAAAAAATAAAACAACTTTTATCGCTAAAAAAAGGTACTCAAACTGAAATGAGATTACAAAAATTTTTAAAATTTTTCTATAATTATCAGAAAACTTTAAGAAAAAATAACCTGATAGATTATGATGACATCTTAATTTCAGCGGTGACGTTACTAGAAAATAATAAAGATATTTTAGAATATTATCAGGACATCTGCCATTACATTATTGAAGATGAGGCGCAAGATTCTTCTTCAATTCAACAAAAATTAATTAATCTTTTGAGTGCAAAACATCAAAATTTAATAAGATGCGGGGATATAAATCAGGCAATTACGACCACCTTTACAAACGCTGATGTTGAAGGATTTAAAAACTTTATAGAAACCTCACAAAGAGTTGACATGAATCATTCCCAGCGATGTTCACAAGGGGTTTGGCAACTTGCTAATTCACTTGTAAAATTTGGGAACTCAAAAATTAACAATGCTTTTTACCCTATTTTTATGAACCCTGTAGAAAACAAAAACCCGATTGAGAAAACCCCCGTTATTTCCAAAATTTTTGACACCGCACAAGAGGAAAAAATTACGGTTGTCAAAGAAATAAAAAATATTCTTTCAAACAAACCTGACGCAACTATCGGGTTACTTTTAAGAAACAATTATCAGGTAAATTCATGGGCAGATTATATAAACAATTCCGGTCTGACCGCTATTACAAGAAACGAATGTTTAGGACAGAAAAAAATCTTCCGGGTTGTTCTTTCTATTCTTAAGTTTATCTCAAATCCTTACGATAACAAACTTACTGCCCAAGCCTACAAAACATTATCAGAGTGCGGAATTTTCAGATTGCACCTTGACAGAATTATAGAAGCATACGACAAAACCTTTATAACCATTGATAATGATAAAATAACCGATTCCGATTTAGCGAGATTTCACTGGGATATGAACTATTGGTTATCTTTCCCTGAACTTACCATTGATGATTTAGCAATGAGAATCGGGCTGAATTATTTTTCAGACAAATTAGAAAAATCAAATATACACTTAATCTCTACTTTATGCGCAAAATTAGATAAAGGGAATTTTAACCAAACTATTCAAAAGTTAGAAGATTTATCAGAACGACCTTCTTTAAGCGGGTTTAAATTTTTCTCTGAAGAGGAAGAGGACAATCTGACAGGCGGAAAAATTCAGATTATGACTTTGCACAAATCAAAAGGTGATGAATTTGATTACGTCTTTTTACCTGAGATGAGCGAAAGAAATTTAACCCTTGATATGTATCAGTTAAAACTAAAAAAATCATCAGATTTTACGGAGGGAGTAAAACAATTAAACGGGAATTATACACCGAAAACTGATGATGAATTAAAAGAATTTTTGATAAGTGAAAACTACCGGCTTTTATACGTTGCAATAACCAGAGCAAGAAAAAGATTATATATTTCCGCATCAGATAAAGAAATATATTTTGGAAAAGAAAGAAAAAGTAAACCAAGTATAATTTTTGATGAATTATTACAAAATTAAATTTTTCGTTTAAAATTTTCCATTTTTCATTTAGAATAAGAATAAATTAAGGGAACAAAAATGGAAAGAAAACCTGTAGTAGCAATAGTAGGCAGACCAAACGTAGGGAAATCAACGCTTGTAAACAGACTTGTGGGCAACCGTCAGTCAATAGTTGATGACCAACCGGGTGTTACACGTGACAGAATATATTTTGATGTTGAATGGCAACACAAACAATTCACTGTTATTGATACAGGTGGTATTATCCCGGGCGATGAAGATGAGATTATGGTTTCCATCTATGATCAGGCAAAAATTGCCTGCAACGAAGCAGATAAAATTGTTTTTATCGTTGACGGGAAAGAAGGAATAAACCCTATTGATTACGATATTGCAAATATTTTAAGACAGTCAGGCAAGCCTGTATTTTTGGCAGTCAATAAGATTGACTCTCACAATGCAACACTTATGACATCAGAATTTTATGCACTTGCAATAGGGGATCCTGTTGCAATATCAGCGCTTCACGGTTCAGGCGGGGTTGGTGATTTGCTTGACTTGATAACAGAAGATTTTATAGCAGAAGAAGACAAACCCGAAGAAGAAAAGATTATAAAAATTGCAATAGTGGGCAGACCAAATGCAGGCAAATCGTCTATTGTTAATTCTCTGCTCGGAGAAAACAGAGTTATTGTATCAGATGTTTCAGGAACAACAAGAGATAGCATAGACAGCAAACTCACTTATGAAAATCAGGAATTTATTATTATTGATACGGCAGGCATACGTAAAAAAGCAAAAGTAGATTATGGTGTAGAAAAATTTGCAGTTGACAGAGCCATTCGCTCAATACGTGAATGTGATGTTGCCATTCTTGTTATAGACGCAAAAGAAGGTATTGCGGATCAGGATAAAAAAATAGCCTCTATTATTACGGAGGCAGGAAAAGGTATGATTATTGCCATCAATAAATGGGATTTAATCGAAGAAAAGAAAGCAAACACCATAAACAAATTTGAGGCTAAACTTGTGAACGAAATTCCGTTTTTAGACTACGTTCCAAAGATATACATCAGTGCAAAAACTCACCAAAGACTAAACCAAATTTTTGTAAAAACGAACGAGGTATATGCAGAATGTACTAAACGTGTCGCAACAGGTTTGTTGAACAAGGTTATAAATGACGCTTACGTCATGAACCCTCCTCAAAGTGTAAAGAACAAACGATTAAAGATTTTATATACAACGCAGGTTGGAGTGCAACCGCCGACATTTGTACTGTTTACCAACAACGGTACGCTTATGAAAGATCATTACAAACGATATATCGAAAACAAATTGCGTGAGGCATTTGGGTTCTTTGGCACCTGTATCCGCATATCAGTTCGTGAACGTTCAAACAAAGGTCAATAGTCTAAACTCAATGATTAAAGATTATAATCTTCTTTAATTACCGCCTCTAATTTATCGAGCAATTCATCTTCAGGGATACGGGATAAGATAATTTCACCTTTTTTGAAAATATATCCTTCCCCGATAGCACCGGCGATACCATAATCTGCGTGTGACGCTTCTCCGGGGCCGTTCACGGGGCAACCCATTGTTGCTATTGTGATAGGCAAATCTAAATTCTTAAATCTTTCTTCTACTTTTTTGGCAAGTTCAATAAGTTTAATCTGTGTTCTTCCGCACGTTGGACAAGAAACAAAATTAACACCTCTTTCTCGCAAACCCAAAGCCTTTAAAATTCCCCAGCCCGCATGGACTTCTTCTACAGGGTTTTCTGTCAGGGAAACTCTTATTGTATCGCCTATTCCCTCTGATAAAAGAGTACCTATACCGACAGATGATTTTATCAACCCGCCTTTCAAAGTCCCTGCCTCTGTAACTCCGACATGGAGAGGATAATCAACCCTTTTCGCCATAAGTCTGTATGCGTCAATAGTTGTCGGAACGTCAGAAGATTTAAGTGAAATTTTTATATTGTCATAGTTTAAATCTTCCAAAATTTTAATATGACCCATTGCGCTTTCAACCATTTTTTCAGCGAGGGTTAAATCTGTTCTTTCTTTAAGACTTTTTTCAAGAGAACCCGCATTTATACCAATTCTTATAGGAATATTATTTGTTTTTGCAAGAGAAACAACCTTTTGGGTATGTTCTGCTTTGCCGATATTTCCGGGGTTTATACGCAGAGCATCAATACCGTTTTCAATACATTGTATTGCAAGACGGTAGTCAAAATGTATATCTGCAACCAGAGGAAGAGGTGATTTTTTAACCAACTCTTTTATAGCCTCACCTGCATCTTTGTTGAGAACTGCAAGTCTAACTATTTCGCACCCCGCTTCATAAAACTCATTAATCTGTTTAAGAGTAGCCTCAACATCACGAGTATCCGTATTACACATTGTCTGAACGGAAACAGGTGCGCCACCCCCTATTTTCACATCTCTTATCTGAATTTGTTTTGATTTTCTTCTCTCTGTCATAAGTTTATTATAGTACAAAGATAAATAATTGTTTAAACGTAGTTAGATAGTTAAGTAATTAAGAGTGTCGGCAAAGCCGACAAGATACGTTATTTTTGCGAATAATAACTTAATTTTCTTAACTGCTTAATTACTTTACCGAGTGTTGCTCGGTAATCAATAATTTACATATTTCCCAAACAAAAATTTTATGATATAATTTCAAACAAGGAGAAAGTATTATGGATTTATTTTTAAGATTAATAGAAGACCCACCCGTCCTTATCATTCTGACGGCGTTTATCGTGTCTATTTCGTATATGTTAACAAAATATATAAAAATTACAAAACTTTTAAAAACACTTTATACACAGTTAGATTCATTTACTAAAGGTAATCTTTCATACAGATTTGAAGAATTTAAACAAATATTATTGAGTAACCCATGTACACAAAAAGCGTTTGAAGATTTTCAATACTCATTAGTTTTTTCAGACACACTTACATTTCAGGATTCTGAAGATAAAATCGAATATGAAAACGTATCAGAAAGTGTTTC
>JAEEGL012991445.1_pt1 | contig 19038 bp, 17 predicted proteins | sample 9134231 | NCBI WGS metagenome assembly JAEEGL01 (sample SAMN16246548, study PRJNA631951) | gut metagenome | biome: gut microbiome; feature: rumen; material: fiber-attached | host: Bos | place: Iran: Karaj | collected 2018-10 | reverse complement strand
GTAAAAGACCTACTATTACCCCCTAATAGACCTGCGACAAGGGTCTTCCGCACCATCGCGGACACCCTAAAAGACCTACTTCCACACCCGAAAACAGAATTATCAATGTTCTAATTGTAAATTTTCTGTCCCATATTCCCTTTTCCCTCAACAAGCGCCGCTCTAGATTTCATTTTTTAGTGGAAAAAGTCAAAATGACAATTTGTTCATTTTTTAGTTAAAAAAGTGTCATTTTGTAATTTCGGGTAGAACAGAAATTGGGGCGTTTTTTTGAAAGAAATAGGCATGATTGGAATAGTATCCCTGTTCCGCTCCGCTCTGTTACTCAAGTGTCCCGTAGGCCCGAGCGATGAATTAATTAACCTGTGTTCTTTGTGAAAAAACCTTAAATAGGGTTGGTGCTTTGAGTTTTTCTTTGTAAAAGGGTGCTACGGTTGGAATTATATTCGTAACTTTGCACTCTCAAAACGAGAAACGTAAAGAAATGAAGCAAACAATAAAGACCCTTCTGGCAAGGAAGGGTGGTGAGCCCATCAGTATGCTGACAGCCTATGACTATCCTACGGCTTGCATCATAGACGATGCTGGAGTGGATACCATATTGGTTGGCGACTCGCTGGGCAATGTCATTCTGGGCTATGAGAACACGCTGGCGGTGACCGTGGAGGATATGATACACCACGGCGCGGCTGTGTGCAGAGGTGCGAAGAATGCCTTTGTGGTTGTAGATATGCCGTTTATGTCTTATCAGCCGTCGGTGCGCGATGCCGTGATGAATGCGGGACGCATCATGAAGGGCACGGGTTGCCAGGCGGTGAAGATGGAAGGCGGTGCGGAGTATGCCGACCGTATCAAGGCCATAACGGACGCTGGCATACCGGTTGTGGCGCACATAGGGCTGACACCTCAGTCGGTCAATGCTATGGGCGGCTACAAGGTGCAGGCAAGGACCGACGCTGAGAAGCAAAGGCTGCTGAGCAATGCCAGGGCCGTGCAGGAGGCAGGTGCCTTTGCCGTGACGCTGGAGTGTGTGCCGGCAGACATAGCCAGACAGGTGACCGAGGAGTTGGATATCCTCACCATCGGTATAGGCGCAGGCAACGGATGTGACGGACAGGTGCTAGTGTATCAGGATATGATAGGATATACCGGTGGGTACGTGCCCAAGTTCGTGAAGAAGTTTGGCGATGTGCACGATGTGATGCTCGAGGCATTCAAACAGTACAGGAAAGAAGTAGCGGAGAGAACATATCCCGACGAGGAGCATTCGTTTTGAATAAAGGCAGGGCTTGCTAATCCCCGCCATAAATAGAGAAAAAAGATGAAGTTAGTACATACGATAAAAGAGGTAAGAGAGATAGTGTCTGAATGGCGCAAAGAGGGTCTGACTGTAGGACTGGTTCCCACGATGGGCTACCTGCATGAGGGCCATCAGAGCCTGATACGCAAGTCGGTGGAGCAGAATGACCGTACCGTTGTGTCGGTTTTTGTGAACCCGATACAGTTTGGTCCTACTGAGGATCTGGAGGCTTATCCGCGTGACATCAACCGCGACATGAAGGCCGTGGAAGAGGTTGGGGGCGACCTGATATTCAACCCCGAGCCAGCGGAGATGTACCCCGGGCACTTCACTTCGTTCATAGACACCACGGAGACAACGGAACTGCTTTGCGGCGCCGTGCGTCCTATACATTTCCGCGGCGTGTGCACGGTTGTGGGCAAACTGTTCAACATCGTGCTGCCAGACAAGGCGTACTTCGGTCAGAAGGATGCGCAGCAGCTGGCAACGATAAGGCGCTTCGTGCGTGACCTGAACTTCCCTGTGGAGATAGTTGCGTGCCCGATAGTGCGCGAGGAAGACGGTCTGGCAAAGTCAAGCCGCAATACATACCTCTCGCCGGTAGAACGCCAGGCTGCGCTGATACTGTCACAGAGCCTGAAGAAGGGTAAGGCGCTCATAGAGCAGGGCGAGAAGAGCGCAGAGAAGGTGAAGGAGGTGATAACCGAGAGCCTGAAGACGGAGCCGCTGGCAAGGATAGACTACGTAGAGGTGGTGGACTTTGAGAACATCCAGCGCGTAGAGACCATCGAAGGCGAGACACTCGTAGCCATTGCGGTATATATAGGAAAGACAAGGCTGATAGACAACTTTATAATATAAGATTATGTAATATAGGATGTACAATTTACAATTTACAAAGTACAATTTTTATTGAGTTATGTACTATTTGCCCTTTGGGGCAGGAGAGCAGAAGGAGCCTCAGAGGTTTGATGCCATGATATGGCTTAAAGTTGACAAGCAAACGCAGGAGGCAAATCTAAAGGAAGAACCTTCGCAGGTATATGAAAAATTGTAAATGACCAAATGAAAATTGTACATTGTAAAAAATTGTACATTGTACATGGTAAATAAAATTGTTTTGAACATAACACTACTGAAATCCAAAATCCATCGCGCGGTGGTGACACAGGCTGACCTGGACTATGTGGGCAGCATCACGATAGATTCTGAATTGCTTGAGGCTTCGGGTATCGTGGAGTATGAGAAAGTGGAGATTGCCGATATTGACAACGGTAATCGCTTTGAGACCTATGCCATAGCAGGCGAGGCTGGTTCGGGCATTATCTGCCTGAACGGGGCCGCTGCGAGACTTGTTGACGTCGGCGACAAGATAATCATCATGGCCTATGCCACGATGACTCCCGAAGAGGCCAAGGAGCATAAGCCCATGGTGATATTCGTGGATGAGAAGAATGGCATTGTGCGCAAGGCGAACTACGAGAAGCACGGAAGGCTGGAAGATAATTAATAATGCGTAATGCATAATGTGTAATGCGTAATGCATAATGCATAATGCATAGTTCACAATTAATGATGCAAAATAAGTGCTGAGAGATAAGACCATATTGCTCGGAGTGACGGGAAGCATCGCGGCGTATAAGATAGCTAATCTGGCCTCGATGCTGGTGAAGCAACATGCTACGGTGCACGTCATCATGACGCGTAATGCGTGCCACTTTATCACCCCGATGACGTTTGAGACCCTGACGGGAAACAAATGCATCGTGGATACCTTTGACCGTAACTTTGATTTCAAGGTGGAGCATGTGTCGCTGGCAAAGCTGGCCGACGTGGTGCTGGTGGCTCCGGCTACTGCCAACGTGATAGGCAAGATAGCAGGGGGCATCTGTGATGATATGCTCACCACTACGGTATGCGCTACGAAAGCTCCATGCATCATAGCACCCGCCATGAACACGGGGATGTGGGAGAATCCGATAGTGCAGGATAACGTGGAGAAGCTGAGACGCTTCGGCTACGGGATTGTGCAGCCTGCCTCTGGGCGCCTGGCCTGCGGAGACGTGGGGAGCGGCAAGATGCCTGATGAGGAGACATTGATGTGGCACATCATGATGGCTGTGGCGCGGGAGAAAGACCTGAAGGGTAGGAGAGTGCTGATAAGTGCCGGACCTACGCAGGAGTCAATAGACCCCGTGAGGTATATCACCAACCATTCATCGGGCAAGATGGGGTATGCGCTTGCAAAGATGGCGCAGCTGCGCGGTGCCGACGTGACGCTGGTCAGCGGTCCCGTGAGCCTGAAGGCATGTCCCGGGTGCAATGTGGTGGATGTGACAACGGCCGAGGAGATGTTTGAGGCCGTGACAGAACGCCAGCAGGAGCAGGACATTATAATAATGTGTAGCGCCGTGGCCGATTACACCCCCGCAGCATACGCAGAACAGAAAGTAAAGAAGGCCGATGGGGATATGTCCATCCCGCTGAGACGTACGAAGGACATACTGCAGTATCTGGGAAAGCACAAGCCTGAGGGACAGATGCTGGTAGGATTCTCTATGGAGACAGAGAACCTGATAGAGAACTCGCGCCGTAAGCTGGAGAAGAAGAATGCGGATATGATATGTGCCAACAGTATCAGCCGTGCCGGAGAGGGCGAAGGAACAACAGGCTTCGCGGTAGATACCAACAAGGTGACGATAATCACCAGGGACGGCATGAAGGAACTGCCGCTGTGCAGCAAGGAAGAGACTGCAGACATGATATTGACAGAGTTAGCAGGAAAGAGATAAGATGAAACTTCTGATAGACATAGGTAACTCAACCGTTGTGGTTGCCGTGATGGAGAGTGACGGTACAATCAGCCGCACTTGGCGTTTCAAGACGCTGAAGGAGCAGACGATGGCTTACTTCAGGCATGAGCTATATACCGGCTCAAAGAAGTATCAGCTACGCTTCAGCGATGTGACGGATGTGGCGATATCGTCTGTAGTGCCAGAGGTCAACGACGATATAGCGCAGGCCATATCGGACCTCACGGGGGTATATCCGCGTATGTTCTCCTTCAAGGATGCGGCACGCTTCCTGACCATAGGCGTAGAGTCACCATCGCAGCTGGGAAACGACAGACTGGCAGATGCCGTAGGAGCCGTGACCACGTATGGCGCACCGGCAATCATCATTGACATGGGTACGGCAACAACGATAAGTGTCATAGACAAGGACCGCTGCTTCTTGGGCGGCATGATAATCCCGGGCGTGAAGACATCGCTCAATGCACTCAGCGCAAGGGCGTCGCAACTGCCGGCTATCAACATAGAGAAGCCCCGCCACATCATAGGTCGCAACACGCTGGAGAGCATGCAGAGCGGCACGGTATATGGTACCGCGGCCATGATAGACGGCATAATAGACCGTATCATGGAGGAGTCGGACCTGAACCTAAGCGACGGTGACAAGATGCCACACATCATTGCTACGGGTGGAATGGCGAAGGTCATAACGCCACATTGCAAGCATGAGATAGTGGTGGATCAACTGCTGATATTCAAAGGGCTCGTAAACAAACTGGCGGGCTGGCACATGGGTGTGGTAACAGCATAGAGCGGGTAATCCACAATACGAAGAAAAAAGAAATAATAATAACAATAAAACCAAGAGAAACTATGAAGATCTTACTGACAGGCGGTGCAGGCTATATAGGCAGCCACACCGCAGTAGAGCTCTACAACGCCGGACACGAGGTGGTTATCGTGGATAACCTCGTAAACTCAAAAGAGGAAGTTATCAAGCGCATTGACGAAATCTCAGGCAAGCAGACCCCGTTCATTAAGGCTGACGTAAGGGATCATGCTGCTATGGATGCCATCTTCAAGAGTCATAAGATTGATGCTGTGATACACTTTGCGGGCCTGAAGGCTGTGGGCGAGAGTGTGGCAAAGCCGCTGGAGTATTATGAGAACAATATGAACGCAACGTTTGTGTTGCTCGACGTGATGCGTCAGAACGGTTGCAAGAACATCATCTTCTCCTCAAGCGCTACTGTCTATGGCGATCCCGCTATCATCCCAATCACAGAGGAATGCCCCAAAGGACATTGCACCAACCCATACGGTCAGACAAAGTCCATGCTTGAGGAGGTGCTGATGGATGTGCAGAAGGCTGATCCGGAGTGGAATGTAGTGTTGCTGCGCTATTTCAACCCCATCGGCGCACACAAGAGCGGCCTGATAGGCGAGAACCCCAACGGCATTCCAAACAACCTGATGCCTTACATCACGCAGACCGCCATTGGCATACGCAAGGAACTCGGTGTGTTTGGCAACGACTATGACACTCCTGACGGAACGGGCGTGAGAGACTATATCCATGTGGTAGATCTTGCAACAGGCCATGTGGCAGCTCTGCAGGCCATAGAGAAAAACTGCGGCATCGCCATCTATAACCTGGGTACCGGTCACGGTTACTCTGTGCTGGATGTGGTAAAGGCATTTGAGAAGGCCAACAACCTCAAGGTGCCATACGTCATTAAGCCCCGCCGCCCAGGTGACATCGCTACATGCTATTGTAACCCTGCCAAGGCAAAGGCTGAGCTGGGATGGGAAGCACAGTACGGCATAGAGGATATGTGCCGCGACTCATGGAACTTCCAGAAAAAACTCGTGTAGTATTTCTATTGCAGGTAATAGATAAAGTAAACAGAGAGGGGGCACTTCAGATTTGAAGTGCCCCCTCTCTGTACTGACTATTTTTTGTAATACTCATCCATCATCTTGCCCAATGCTTCCAGATCATAGAACGACTCTGGATGATTGACACGGTCTAACTTCTTGTGTGGTTCAATGCCTGGGTCAACGCTTTGTCCACCATTATATGTAGCATGGTTTCGGAATGTAGAGATGCGATAGTTTAAGCCGTCTGGCGTAGCCATGTGAGTGATGGCGCATGAGCCGCCACCACTGGTCTCGCCGATGATGAGAGCACCCAGTTCCTTCAAACGGGCTGTACACAGGTTGCCGCATGACCAGGTGCATGCGCTGCACAACAGGCCTACGTTCAGACGATTGGTCACCTCTTTGTCCTTCTCATCGTACTTGCCGTCGAGATTGCGATCCACGTCATAATCACACACACACGCCTGGTTTGTCATCGTATTGATGTAGTGACAGTATGTGTCGTTGTATAAAATCGATGTGAAGGCAGTCAGAATATCAAGCGATCCTCCCATGTTAGAGGAGCAGTCAATGATGAAATTCTCCACTTCCGGGTCAGCAGAAGCTTGCTGCCAGGCTTTATAGAAATTCAACATCTCGTCATTGGGAGTCTTCTCCAATGTGGGCTTAGGTCCGCCAGAGTAATAATTCTTCCAGCCATTCCAGTCAAGTTCTTCAAACGTATAGACAACACACAGTACTGTGTTGCCTTTCTTAAAATAGCGGCCCTTGCCTAACACTTGTTCCCGGACTGTGTTCATCTGTTTCTCCAGAGATTGATTTCCCAATGGAGTTTTTGAACCTTCATCGGCCAGTCGGGCTGCCACAGGGTAGGCACTGCGCACCTTCTCAACGCGTTGGTTGACACTTGGCAATGCGGATTTCGGGCAGTAGCGGGAGATATTGAGCCAGGTGTGTCCACCGTCATCTAAGTAATACTGCAATGCCTGCATGCCCAGCACAAACTCTGCAGTGTTGGTTGACTGCAACAGTTTCTTTACCGTTAGCCCCTCCTCTCCTTGAGACTCCAGCATCTTGTCTAATCCTATGGCAATACGCTGGCTCTCGTATGGTGAACGCTTGGTGTGCCCCAGGATCTTGTCCATGACAAAGCAAAGATCCTTATAACGATATTTAGCCAGGTCGGCTGGTATTGACTCGCGCAGGAAGCTGGTGATAGTGAATGTAGAGTCAACCAGCTGAAGTGGGCTCTCCTCAGCATCGACGCTGATGACGATACGCTCGCCGTTGAAACCTGCTGTACGCAGGCTAATATCGGTATAGAGGTTATTGAGCAGAGTGAACGGGAAATATACATCTGTCTGGTCACCACGTAGGTCAATGCCGTATTTCTGGAAATCGAATGTCACGCGAGCCGTCTCGGGTGTCTTCTTTATGCTCTTGAAACGCACAAATCCTGACTCATCATATTCGATGTTGGGAAGATTCTGCCCAGTGAGCGACTGCATGTTGGTGAAAGCCTCAAAGTCATCGCTTGTAAAGGTGTCATTGCTAATGTTGACCACTGCTTGTCCGTCATGGCTATTCAACTCGTAGCTGTCGCCTGTCCTGTTGACAGTCAGTTGTTGTTGGGGCAACATCATGTGGTGGAAGTTGCTTGCGGAGATATAGGCTACGTTAGGCTGATCCTCATAAAAGCGCAGCTTTACCGGCGTAGCTTCCTTGCCGCCACGATTTACGGGTACGGTCTTCTCTGTAAATGCGATTTTACTCCCCGCGTCGTGGGTGTCAAATCCTTCAACTCCATTGCTGTTTTCAACGGAGTCAACACACGCTGTCAGTGCTATGGCTGCCAACAGTATTACAAGTAAATTTTTTTTCTTCATGACCTTCTGCTGTCCTTATTCTGTTTTTGCAAATATACTCTAATTCTTCTATATAACGAAGATGTCCTACTTGCGTGCTGCAAAAGTAGTATATTTTTTTTATGTGACAAAATTTTTCCCAATGAACTCACAAATTGACTTGATAGCGCCAGAAAAAAGAAGATGCACCAACTATTCCGTCCGTGCATCTTCTTTGTGTGCAATACGTAACCTTTTCTTGTGGGTTACTGTTTATATAGAGCCATTACTTTCTTGTAATAGCGTTGTGTTCCTTTGTTGGTATAGTTTACTCCGCCATTCCATATACGGATGGCTTTCTCGATGTCGTTCGTGGGATTATAGTGACTCATGATGAGTACGAACATCTCACGACTTCTCTTTACGCTAAACCTATCGTTGAGCGTAAAGCGTTTCTTCTCGCCTCTTTTCTTGAGTATGGCATTGCAGTCCTCTACGAGTATAGGTGTAATCTGCATTGCGCCACATTGGTTGCCGCTTACGGCACGACTGTTTCCTTCACTTTCTACCTGGGTGATTGCATCCATAAGAGGTCCCCAGTTAAATCTTTTGTTTGTGTTCTCGCGAGCAATGGTGCTCATCGAACTAAGGGTGATAATCGTTGTGAAAAGAGTTACTTTAGCAATCTTACTGAAATACATTGATGTTAATGTTTCAGAAGTCTTAGTTCTTGCAATTCGGCGTCTTGCACATCTACTATTTCTGATGGTGTTGGCCTATCAGAAAAATAGTGGGTAATTTCTTCGTAGTGCCGTTCAGCTTATTGCGGAGCATGATGGCGAATAGTGCAGCTGGTCGAAATTGCCTCTCAGAGAATAAAAACTGTCCAGGTGGTAGGATCATCACGGTGGGTAATGAAAGAACCTGTCTGTTGTGCCACAGAATTATTCCCAACTTCCAGTTAATAAATATGGTAAAGAGCACCATACACAAAGGTGCAACAATACCGTGACAGTTGCAAAGATAATAGATATATTTTGTTTGCGCACACAGTTTTGGGATGAAAATGCAATAACGTGTTGATTTTTTGATGATTGTCAAATGAAGGGTGTATATGCCGTGCAAATACGTTTCGCGGTGAGATTTATGCTTTTTATCAGGCTGAGGCTTTCTTTTTCTTGGTTAAAATTTGCCTGTTTCATCTTTTTTTACTTACTTTGCAGCCGTATTAACCATAATACGTCAATTTGTTAATTCGTGAATAGCATGCCACTATTGATACGCCCCATAGCAACTCGTTTCTTCCTCTTCATGTTTGTTCTGGGGATGGTGAGCAGCATTGTCACCGTGCCTCCCTATAAGGATGCAAAGATGTATGATAATGCTGTATGGGAATTGTTACTGGATGTGTATGTCGCATCGGCGGTGATTATGCTTATTGGATGGGTGTGTTCGCTGCCGTTCCGCCGTGCAAAAGAGAAGGTAAGGAGAGCCGTTACGCTCGCCTTGCGTGCTTTGACCTACGCATTCATGTATCCGTTGTATATCATTGATACATTCTGTTTTGCAAAGTTTGGTTGCACGCTTAACCCTACTATGCTCCTCCTGACAGGCGAGACGACAGGCAACGAAGCGGGTGAGTTCTTCCAGAGCTATGTGACGCCTGACATTCTGTGGGGCCCGGTAGGCATTATAATGCTTGTGCCGCTGTTGCATGTCTTTTGCATAATAGGGCAGAGACGGCTGAAGCGCAGGAACAATGACAGTCGCTTACCGGGATGGAGGCTTAGCCTGCTGCATCTGCCCATGCCGGTGAGGGTGGGCATAGATGTAGCGGTCTTCGCAGGCCTCGCTTGTCTCACCACGCTGTCGTGGGAGAACAAGTCCCTATATGCCTACACGATGTCGCGCGAGACGATAGGACAGGTGGAGCACAGCCTGGCATACAGACCACACACAGAGATGTATCAGCCCCCTATGCGACTTGCATTCTCCATAAGGAGCAACGAGCTCATAGGTCGGCAGTTGGTAAGACTGACAGATCAGGTCGATAAGGTCACGGTTGATTCATGTACCGTGGATAGCAGCGAGATAGTGCTCATAATAGGCGAGAGCTTTAACCGCCGCCATGCACAGCTATACGGATATGACAAGGCTAATATGCCCAATCAGGTAAGGCTGCGCAAAAAAGGTCTGCTGACACCTATGCAAGATGTCGTAGCCCCCTGGAACCTTACCAGTTTCGTCTTTAAGCATCTTATGACGACCTATTGTGTCGGCGATACCGCTGAGTGGTGTGACTATCCGCTCTTTTGCGAGATATTCAGAAAGGCCGGATATGAGGTGAGGTTCCTCACCAATCAGTTCCTGCCGCAGGCTAAGGAGGCTGTATATGACTTCAGCGGCGGTTTCTTTATCAACAACGAAACGTTGTCAGAGGCACAGTTTGACGTGCGAAATGATAAGCTGCATGTCTTTGACGAAGGCCTCTTGCAAGACTATGACGCTCAGGTGGCGCCTCGAGATGAGCAAAAAGTGTCAGGGGCTAAGCACCTGACGATATTCCATCTCATGGGAATGCACGTGAACTATCGCATCCGTTGCCCCAACAGCAAAAAGCGCTGGGGCGCAGGAGACTATCCCAATGACATGGATATGCCGGAGAAGAGACGCAAAATTATGGGCTATTACGATAATGCCGTGTGGTATAACGATTCTGTGGTAAACCAGATAGTGGAGCGCTTTAAGGACAAAGAGGCGGTGATAGTCTATGTGCCAGACCACGGAGAAGAGGTCTTCGGTCCCGGAGCCCGTCACTTCTTTGGCAGGATGCACGATGCGAGGATAAACAAACGCCTGGCCGATGAGGAGTTTCTGATTCCGATGTGGATATACACCACACCTCGATATGCGGCGAGACACCCCGCAACCGTTGCCGCGATAAAGGCTGCAAGGAGCAAACGCTATATGACCGATGCCCTGTCGCACCTGCTCATGGGATTGGCGCAGATACATTGCAAGTACTATAACCCGAGGTACGACTTGCTGTCACCCTCGTATGATGAGCATAGACCACGACTGCTGAAACACCAAATAGACTATGACACTCTTAAATAGACAAGAATGTGCGGCGCTCAGAGGGGCTGCCATCATAGGAATCTTCATGCACAACTACCTGCATTGGCTTTCCTCAATGGTGAAAGAGAATGAATATCAGTTTCACCAAGGCAATGTGGATAGGCTGATGAGCCTGCTTGCTGCTCCCTCGTGGGACCTGCCGTTGCAACTGTTCTCTTTCTTTGGTCACTATGGAGTACCCGTATTCCTGTTTCTCAGCGGCTACGGACTGGTGCTGAAGTATGAAGCATCCCCTTCCCATAGTAACGAAAACGCAGGGTCATCCCTTTCCCACAGCAGCGAAGATGAGGGAGTGGTATCGTTCGTGTGGAAGCATTTCATGAAGCTATTCCCCATGATGCTGCTCGGATTTGCAGTCTTCGCTATGGTTGACTGGATTACACCAGGGCGTCATCACTGGACGTGGCAGGATATCATCATGCAGCTGACGATGACAATCAACTTCTCGTCTGTGCCCGACAAGGTGATATGGCCCGGTCCCTATTGGTTCTTCGGGCTCATCATGCAGCTCTATATCGTCTATCGCCTCCTGCTATATCGCAGGCATTGGGGCTGGACCGTCGGTGCCGTCATGGTGTGCTGGGCCATACAGCAGACATGTATGGGCAGCCCTGACGGTAACGCTATAAATATAATAAGGTATAACTGCATCGGCGGCATGTTGCCTTTTGGCATGGGACTGCTGGCAGCAAGGCTGCAGACGGATAAGCCGGACCGTGGCTTAGGCTTCTATCTTTTCCTCTTCCTGATCAGCATAATAGCCGTCATAGCCCTCTCGCTCTCTTTCAGCACATGGCTATGGGTGCCGGCATTCATAGTCTTGCTTAATGTGGGCTGTGTGAAGCTGCTGCCGCAATGGTGCCTGAAAGCCTTTGCGTGGGTCGGAGGAGTCAGTGCAGCCATATTCGTTTGTCACCCCATAACACGCAAGATATTCATTCCCATAAGCCGTCACGGGGATTTGCTTGACGGTCTGGCCATATATATCGTCACGACAATAGTGCTGGCAATGATTTTTAACAGTATAATAAAAACAATATCGCATAGATGAACAACATCTTAAAATTGATGCGCCCATACCAATGGGTGAAGAATGTCTTTGTCTTCATACCATTATTCTTTGGCGGTCAGCTGACTGAAATGGATCAGCTGCTGAATAGTATTATAATGTTCGTGGCCTTCTGCTTGGCTGCCTCCAGCATTTATTGCTTCAATGACATCATTGATGTGGAAGATGACCGTAATCACTATGCCAAGCGCAATCGCCCCATAGCCAGCGGAGCGGTAAGCATTAAGGAGGCGTATGTCATAATGTTTCTGCTGATTGCTGTGAGTATTGCGATACTTTGGCTCTTCCTGCCTGAGGTCAATGCCCTAATTGTAGTTATGGCGTACTGGATTTTGCAGATGGTCTATTGTGCCATATTGAAGCGTCAGGCTATTGTCGATGTGACCATATTGGCGTTCGGCTTTGTGCTGCGTATTATTGCCGGGGGCATAGCAGCCGATGTGACGGTAAGTAAATGGCTGGTGCTGATGACCTTCCTGCTCACGTTGTTCTTGGGATTTGCAAAGCGCCGCGATGATGTGCTGCTGTATAACAAAGACGGGAAATCGCCACGCTACAACACCCGCCGCTATAACCTTACGTTTCTCAACCAGGCCCTGACAATCTGTGGCAGCGTGATGCTGGTGTGCTATATCATGTACACCGTGTCACCCGAGGTGATGGCAAAATTCGGAAGCCACTACATATATCTCACCAGTATCTACGTATTGCTGGGATTGTTGCGTTATATACAGCTCACCGTGGTTGACGAGAAATCAGGCGACCCAACTAAAATGCTGCTCCACGACCGTTTTATCCGGCTCGACGTACTGGCATGGCTACTGACATTCCTGTTCCTGATCTATAAGTAAGGGCGGTGGCTTTATAGACTTATCTGGTTCCGCAAGTCAAACTATATATACCATAAGGAGTAACTCGCCGAGGTGCATCAATGATATAAAGCTGCACCTCGGCGAAGATTTTTTTGTAGATATGTTTGGTGGGGTAGAAAAAATATAATACCTTTGCAATAGAATTAATCTTTCATTCTAAGAAACACATAACTAAAAACAATGACGACTATGAAGAAAAATCTACACTTTGGAAAGACCATGCTTGCACTCTTGGCGCTTGTTTGCCTGATGCAAGTGATCCCCGCCGTCGCTGCAGGGCAGCAAACTATTCTTAACATCAAGAGCAGACAGGCTGAGATTACAGGTAGCAGTACTGTGTATGTTGGCGAGGTGACCGTCAACGGCGAGCCAGGCTTCCATTACCTGTATTCTGAAGACCTGACCAATTACGAGACGGTGTTTGCTATGGTGAAAGCAAGTCTGTCCAACTTCAAGGAGGGAAAGTTCAGTGTCCTTGTGCCAACGTTAGTAGGCAATACAGAGGATAAGGGCATTGCCGTATGCTCTGATGCTTCATACGCCGCCAGCATGAACTCTGACTGGAAGAGTGCCGTGAAGGCAGGCAAGGCATGCTACACTACGGCAACAGAAAATACCTCGTCTGACGTTAATCTCTATGAGAGCGATGCCGATTTTGCAGCCAAGTGTGCCAGTGAGTATACCAACGAATATGAAGAAGCCACACTGGTGGATAAAGCAGGTCAGTCAGCCGTCCTCACCGGTCCGCTCGGCAAACTTTCGGCTACAAATACCGATATCGTCACTTACACCGTGATTGATGGTGTGTTAGTCAAGAAAATCGATAGATTAATCTTTCACAAATGCGAGGCTATCACCGTCATATACACCAAGGCTGACCTCTCTGACATCACAGCTGTGAAGAACGTGAAGGCTGCTGGCGCTGCCGTTGTTCCTGTAAAGTGCTTCAAGGACGGCAAACTCGTCATTGAGAATGCTAACGGCAACCAATTCAATGTTGCCGGCGCACAAGTGAAGTAAAAGTACTGATACTCAACTTCCTCAAGTTGATAAGCGCTCTGCTCCGGGCTTTCTTCGCCTGAGCACAGCTAAAGATAAGCAACGTGTGAAGAAGAGTAGGACGATTACCAAGGGCTGGTAAACTGATTACCAAGGCTTGGTAACCACCTTACCAAGGCTTGGTAACTCAATTACCAAAGCTTGGTAATGTGTCATAATTCATGTTCCGCAGGGCTTATGACAAGCCCCATTTATCGCATAAACGCCCAAAACAATGGTTTGCAAAAGGAACGAGAGCTATGTATACACTTTTACCGGACACCAATAAAATTAAAATGGCGTTGCATGCATTAGCATCCTACGCCATTGTTGTAACTTGAAAATTTCATTTCAGCATTCTGCTTAGTTGCTGAACACTATCTGTCCATCCTTGCTGTCGATGTTGATGGGGTGACCTTTATCTACGGTGCCGGAGAGCAGGGACTTTGAGAGGGCGTTGAGCACATCTCTTTGTATTGCCCGCTTTACCGGACGTGCACCGAAGTCGGGGTCAAATCCAGCCTCTGCGATGGTGTCGATGGCAGCATCGGTGCAATTCAGGGTGAAGCCTTGTTCTGCAAGCATGTCGCTGACCTTCTTCATCTGCAGCCTTACGATGTCGGCAATCTGCTCCTTGTTGAGCTGCTGGAAGTTGATAATCTCATCAATACGGTTCAGGAACTCAGGCCTGATAGGTGGCTTGACCATACCGTTGCCATCCAGGATAGGAGCGCGACCGTAGAGCTGATCCTTTGTCAGATTAGAGGTCATGATGATGATGGTGTTCTTGAAGTTCACTACACGTCCCTTGGAGTCCGTGAGCCTGCCGTCATCAAGCACCTGCAGCAGCACGTTGAAGACATCAGCATGGGCCTTCTCTATCTCGTCAAAGAGCACTACGGAGTATGGCTTTCTGCGCACAGCCTCGGTCAATTGTCCTCCCTCGTCGTATCCTACATAGCCCGGAGGGGCACCGATGAGGCGGGTCACGCTGAATTTCTCCTGATACTCACTCATGTCAATACGCGTCATGAGGCTCTCATCGTTGAACAGATAGTCTGCCAGCGCCTTTGCCAGTTCGGTTTTTCCCACGCCGGTGGTGCCGAGGAATATGAAGGACGCGATGGGTCGCTTCGGGTCTTGCAGACCTGCACGGCTACGACGCACAGCATCGCTGACGGCGCTGATGGCTTCGTCCTGTCCTATGACACGCTTGTGCAGCTCATCCTCCAGGTGCAGTAGCTTCTCGCGCTCGCTCTGCAGCATCTTCGTAACGGGAATGCCGGTCCAACGGCTTACAATCTCCGCGATGTCATCTGCCGTTACTTCCTCTCTGACCATCTTGCTCGCACCATCCTTGTTTATCTCTGCTTGGATGCGTTTGATGTCCTCTTCCAGTTCCTGCAGCTTGCCATAGCGTATCTCTGCCACACGTCCGTAGTTGCCCTCGCGCTCTGCCTTGTCAGCCTCAAAGCGCAGACGCTCTATCTCCTGCTTGTCCTGCTGTATCTTGTCAACGAGGTTCTTCTCCTTTACCCATTCGGAGCGCATACGCATCTCCTCATCCTGCAGCACGGAAATCTTCTTGTTCAGCTCCTTCAGCTTGTCCTCGTCGTTCTCGCGCTTTATTGCCTCGCGCTCTATTTCCAGCTGCTTGAGGTGGCGTGAGAGCTCATCCAGCTCTTCCGGCAGGCTGTCTCGCTCCATACGCAATTTGGCAGCAGCCTCGTCCATGAGGTCGATGGCCTTGTCTGGCAGGAAACGGTCTGAGATGTAACGTGCTGACAACGTGACGGCAGCAATACATGCATCGTCCTGGATACGTACGCGATGGTGGTTCTCATAGCGCTCTTTCAGGCCACGCAGTATTGAGATGGCGCTGAGTTCATCAGGCTCATCGACCATCACAATCTGGAATCGACGCTCCAGCGCCTTGTCCTTCTCAAAGTACTTCTGGTACTCGTTGAGCGTTGTGGCACCGATTGCACGCAGTTCGCCACGCGCCAATGCAGGCTTCAGGATGTTGGCGGCATCCATAGCGCCATCGCCGCCTCCGGCACCTACGAGGGTGTGTATCTCATCGATGAAGAGGATGTACTTGCCGTTAGACTCTGTCACGCCGTTGATGACGCCTTTCAGTCGCTCCTCAAACTCACCCTTGTATTTGGCACCGGCCACCAATGCGCCCATGTCAAGGGTATAGATCTCCTTGTCCTTCAGGTTCTCTGGCACGTCACCGCGCACAATACGCTGTGCCAGACCCTCGGCAATAGCGGTCTTACCGGTACCGGGTTCGCCTATCAGTATAGGGTTGTTCTTCGTACGGCGTGACAGTATCTGCAATACTCGTCGTATCTCATCGTCACGCCCTATCACTGGGTCAAGCTTGCCGCTCTTAGCGTCAGCCACCAGATTCTTGCAGAAGCGGTTGAGCGCTTCCTTGTTTGTCATTTGTTGTTCGTTGGGGTAGTTCATAGTTGTTCGCTTTTTGAGTTGTTTGAAATTATAATCTGCAATTGCCTTTTCAAGATATATACCATTCCGATTTTAGTATGACAAAATGGCAAAAAGTATGACAGATTGGCAAACATTGCTCTTTTTTCTGTGATTTTTCTTTGTTTCAAAAGATAATTATTACCTTTGCACTATGACATCGTTTACCGTTATCACATGTACATATAATGCGGCTGGCGTCATAGGCACCACCATGGAGAGCATAGCCTCCCAGACATATCCCCATGTGGAGCACATCGTGCAAGACGGGGAGTCAAGTGATGACACGCTGCGGGTTGTGCGCATATACCCCAGGGTGAAGGTGGTGAGCGAGCCTGACGCGGGACTGTATGACGCTATGAACAAGGCCATTAGGAGGGCTACGGGCGACTATCTCGTATTCATAAACGCGGGAGACAGGCTCTATTCCTCCACGACGCTGGAGGAGATAGCGCGTCAGATAGATCGTTTCAAGCCCTCAGAGCGCCCTGCTGTGGTATATGGGAATACCAACATCGTGGATGGCAGAGGCAACTACCTCGGGCCTCGCCACCTGTCTCCCCCTGAGACTCTGACGTGGAAATCATTCCGACACGGTATGCTGGTGTGCCATCAGGCATTCTATGCGAGGACTGACATCGCGCGCGAAATAGAATATAATGTGAACTACCGGCTGTCTGCCGATGTGGACTGGTGTATCAGGGTGATGAAAAGGGCCGCGGAAATGCACTTGCCGCTACACAATACCCATCTTATACTCTGTGACTATCTGGCAGGCGGGATGTCAAAGCAAAACCACCGAAAGTCACTCATGGAGCGGTTCCGGATAATGTCCCGCCACTACGGACTCCTGACCACAATCTTCATGCACCTGACATTCCTGTTCAGGAAATAATATAACTGAAGTTTCAGAAGTGGAAAAACGCCCTGAAAGGGCAAAAGCATATAGCCCAGGGCAGCGCCCTGGGTATGAACGCAAGCAGTAATCACGCCCTGTAAGGGCAGCAGAACAACATGGATGAACTTCTTTTGCCCTTACAGGGCGCACCTCCCAATCGTGTCAAAACCCAGGGCGTTGCCCTGGGCTATAAGCAGGTTGCCCTTTCAGGGCGCACTTGCGGAATATGAATCAACCTATTAACCCAATAAACTAAACAAACTCATGATAACTTACCTCATAGAAACAATGTGGCTCGCATGGATTATCGTGTGCATCGTGTGCCTGCTCATAGAGCTATGCAGCGGTGATCTGTTCGTCATCTGTTTCGCCTTTGGTGCCATAGTGCCCATGATTGGTGCCATAGCGGGTGCCCCGATATGGCTGCAGGTGCTGCTGTGGGCAGTAGCATCCGTGCTGTGCATAGTGTTTGTGCGACCATCCCTGTTAAAGAAGCTTCACGCCAAGAAGGAACGCCTCTCCAATGCCGATGCTATGATAGGGCAGCAGGGTAGGGTAACGACTGCTATACCCGCAGGCGGCTACGGATATGTGAAGATTGCCGGAGATGAATGGCGGGCCGTGGCAAAGGGCGACACGGAGATTGCTGTAGGTACTAAGGTCAGGGTGGTGTCACGCGAGAGCACCATTGTCACCGTGGAGTAACGGGAAGACTGTGGAATGTATCTCGTTCATGCTCTGCTCGACTTCCTGTTGCCGCGTTACTGCGTGATATGCGGTGAGCGGCTTATGACCGACGAGGATGTCATCTGCGTCATGTGCGATTTGAAGTTGCCGCGCATCACCGATGACAGCAGGCTGATAGAGCGCTTCTATGGCAAGATGCCCATTGAGAGGGTGTCATCCCTGCTTTACTATAATAAAGGTGAGCCAATGACCGAACTGCTCTATTCGAAGTACCGTCACCGCAGGGACGTGCCCCGCTACATGGGACACCGAATGGCGAAGGAACTGGAGAAGAGGGATTTCTTCAAGGATATAGATGTGCTCGTTCCTATTCCTCTGTCTTCACGCCGCATCAGGGAGCGCGGATACAACCAGAGCGAAGAGCTGGCACGAGGCATATCAGATGTGTTGGGCATACCAATAGTCAACGACTGCCTGAGACGCGACACCTTTATGGTTTCACAAACGCGCCTTTGGTCAATGGAGAGGAAAGAGAATGTGGAGGGCAGCTTCATGCTGAATCCTGAGAAAACAGAACAGCTGGCAGGCAAACACCTCCTCATCATCGACGACGTAATAACAACCGGAGCAACAACGACAGAATGCGGAAAACAGCTCGTCTCAATCCCCGGCGTAAAAGTATCGGTACTGTCATTGGCAATAAAGAAATACCCCTTTTAGTAATGTACAATTTACCATGTACAATTTACCATGTACAATGTACAATTTACAATTTACAATGTCTTATCTCGACATCTCGTTAATTTGTTAATTTGTTAATTCGTTAATTTGTTAATTTGTTAATTTGTTAATTCGTTAATTCGTTAATTTGTTAATTTGTTAATTCGTTATATGGACTTCTTAGTAGTTTTTCTAATCGTTATTGTGGTCTTGGCAGTCGTAGTGCTGAAGAAGACCATCGTTATCATTCCTCAGTCTGAGACCCGCATCATTGAGCGTCTCGGAAAGTATTACAGCACCCTTGAG
>JAEEGL010737921.1_pt1 | contig 19038 bp, 12 predicted proteins | sample 9134231 | NCBI WGS metagenome assembly JAEEGL01 (sample SAMN16246548, study PRJNA631951) | gut metagenome | biome: gut microbiome; feature: rumen; material: fiber-attached | host: Bos | place: Iran: Karaj | collected 2018-10 | reverse complement strand
CGACGAACTTTGTATTTCTCATAATATTCATAAGGAAGACCATACATATAAGCCTTCTCGGGCATTGTCTGATGGAAAGCTGTATCGAATACTGCTACCATGGGAACGCCGGGCATGATCTTCTTGCATGCGTTGATACCGATAAGGTTTGCGGGGTTGTGAAGAGGAGCAAGGTCGTTACATTCAGCGATAGCATCCAGAACTTCGTCTGTGATAACTACGGACTTTGCAAACTTCTCACCGCCGTGCACGATACGATGTCCTACTGCATCGATCTCAGCGAGTGACTTAACTACACCGTGCTCAGCATCTGTAAGTGCATCGATAACTGCCTGAATTGCATTTGTATGATCGGGCATGGGAATTTCTTTTGTAACTTTGTCTTTGCCGGCAGGTGTGTGCTTAATGCATGATCCCTCTCCGCCGATTCTTTCGCAAAGACCTTTTGCAAGAACTTCTTCGCTTTCGGAATTGATAAGCTGATACTTGAGTGATGAACTGCCGCAGTTGATAACTAAAATATTCATGAAATACCTCCGTAATATATTATTTGCCGTCCGAGATATCTCTTTCCAGGCGGCGGTTTTTTATTTAAATCGGGTGCTTTTCTCAAAAAATCTGCTTCTTTTAAAAGCATCCCACAAACTTAAATTTTAGGCGAATATTACCTTTTTGTCAATAAATCAAAGACTCTGCCCGCTTTGTTCTTTTGCCGATAATTTCCGCTTTTTACCCTGACCTTTAAAAACAAAGCAGGAAGCAAGAAGAATAAAGACGGGGATGTAATTGTAAAAGTATCTTGCCCTGGCTTCAAACAGCATAATAAAAAGTGTTATTCCGACAATTGACAGGACTGCGGAAAAACTTTTAAAATCAACTTTTTCTTCCGTAAATGTTCTGTACGACAATACAGCCATATTCGACAAAGCTGCCAGAAGAATCAGAATCCATACGCACTGACTGTAAGTGTTGTAGACAATTTCATGCTTACCGCCATTCCATAAAAATGATTTTAATTCTTCAGTGAATTTCGGCGATGAAATCTCAGGATATTCCCCTAAAATCATTCCGCCTTCGCCACGCCAGGTAAACGTGCCGTCATTAAAGGACATGACCAGTTTTTTCAGGTAAAATAAAGCACTTCCTGTAACCTTTCTCTCTTTTAATATTTCGCCCGCAAGTTCAAGTTCCTTTTTGTTACGCTCCGACTTCGGTTCAAACTGATATTTTCCGATGAGTGAAAATGCACCGGAATTATACGCGCCGGTAGTCTCTTCAATAAGCCCCATATAAAAGTAATGCTGCCAGGATACCGCAACGTTTTCCGTAAGCTCGGCTCCGGTATCTTTATACATGAAATTTTTCGCTCCGAAATATAACGGAATCGTAAGCAGGAGAGGAAGCAGCACAACTGAAATTCCTTTCCGGTTTTCTTCTTTGAAAAACAGAATTCGAAACACCTCGGAAATGATAATGCTGATTAATACAATGATAACCGTTATTTTAATCAGACTTCCCGCAATAAGAAATGCATATGCGGCAAAAAGAAGTATATATTTTGAATTCTTTTTCATCTCAAGATATATACAGTAAAAACATAAAGCCATAATGGGAAAAAGAATCGAAAAAGTATCCGTATAGGGAATCAGACTCCACGGAGATATTCCGACAAGCGCAATAAAAAGAACCGCCGAAACTGCTACTGGAATTACTTTTTTAGTCCAGACATATGAAGCAATGCCAAGAAATATACCTGTCAGAGATTCCATAACGCAGAGAATCTGAATCCAGAAAAATTCCGGATAGTACGGATAGTTCTTAACACCTTTTATAAAATCATACGTCCTGTATAAAATCCATGCCATGGGAACATTGTTTGGATACGTTGAATAATAGGATTCCGATCCGATTTTCTCTCCGTTAAAAAGTTTATACGCCGTACCCTGTACGCAGGAAGGATCCCATCCCGTAAAAAAAGCCGTTTTTTTGCTTATCTTTATATTAACGAAATACCATAATGCATAAATCAAAACCAAAGAAAGACTTACGATAAGGAATTTTTTCTTATCAATTCCCGTCTCTTCTTTTGTATTATCTTTACCGGCTTTTTTTCTTCTTACGAAATAATTAATCGCAACGTAACAGGAAAAAACAGCCAGCGCTATCGGAAAAAGCAATATATTCGGGATTGCCAGAGACAGTTTGCAAAAAGGATTAACATCCCAGTTGTTTCCGCCGATTATCATACTCATAAAAATAATCAGTCCCAAAACAACAACCGCTGCCGATGCTGCCCTTGTCAAATTCAGTATTATTTTTTTAAGTTCTGTTTTCCCTGTCATTTCTTCTCCGTAAATATTCCGGTCATTTCCTTTTTCGGTTTTTATTCATTCTTTAATCAACGCGGATTACGCTTCCGAGCGAGAAAGAATAAATGTATATTTCCGCTACTTCCTTCTGCTCGAGACGCGAAAGCGCTTCGGAATAGTAATCAAGCTGCGTCTTGTATCTGGCGATAAGTTCCTCCGCGGAATCAACGCGGTCCGTCTTGTAATCCATCAGAACAAGTTTGCCGTTTTCCTCGAAATAAACGTCGATAACTCCCTGAACGAGGATTTTCTCATCCTCGGGGAACTCGCTGTTTACTTCATTTGCCGCAACCGAAAGAACGAAGGGCTGCTCAAGATAAAGACTTCCGCGCTTTTGTGCCCCGCTCATCCTTTTCGACAAATCGGTTTCAAGGAATTTTATTATCTTCTTTTCGTCAACGAGAGCATCGTCCTCTTCATATATGAAAAGATTATCTATCATTTTCTCGCGGTGAGCTTTGAGATTCGCTGCGATATCACCCGTATAGATATTCGCAAAATCCATAAGTTCCATTACGCGGTGGTATGCAGTACCTCTTTCGGCGCCGCCCGTTTCCTTTTCTTTATCCGAAATTATTTTCGGGACTCTCTTTTCAGCTTTGTGATAAAGAGAATTGTCTCCGTCTTCTCTTTCAAGGTATGCTGCTTTTTTGAGTTCGGAAACCGTGGTCTTTACGAAAAGCGCATCCAGCGAAGATCTGTGATATCTGTATTCTTTGAACTTTTCGATACCTTCAATGTTAAGAAGCGCTTCTTTCTTTGAAAGTCTGTCGGTGCCGGTGATTGCATCCGCGATTTTCAAATCATCGGGACTTACCTTTCTGATATCGAAAAGACCGCCTTCTTCTTTAATAACGGGATACACTAGATTCATGAAAGACTTCGCTTCCATAAGGTCGACGAAGCTCATGCTTTCTTTGCTTTCCATGTCGGAAGCAAGCTCACCTGTCATGATAAGTTTTTCTCTTGCTCTTGTCAGGGCAACGTAAAGAACTCTTATTTCCTCGCCTCTTTCGGCAATGCCTTTCTTTGTCGCAATGATGTTTCTTATCGGAGAATTGTTCTTTGTTCTTTTCGAAAGATCGAAAGAGTCTCCGCCGATACCGAATTCATCGTCAAAAAGAATCTTGTCGCCGCCGGTTTTAAAGTTTGTATGAAGGCTTGAAACAAAGCAGACAGGATACTCGAGACCTTTTGATTTGTGAATGGTCATGATACGAACGACATTTGCGTTTTCATCAAGGATGTTTGCCTCGCCCATGTCGATTTCACGTGAGCGAAGTTTCTCGATACTCTTGATAAAATCACTGATGCTTATCAACCCCTGAGCTTCATACTCATCGGCCGTATCAATAAGAAGTTTCACGTTTGCAAGGCGCTGCTCGCCGCCGGGCAGTGAGGATACCATTGTCGTGTATTCGTATTTGTCGTAGATTTCCCTGATGATATCCGAAGCCGTCAGATACATGGCTTTTTTTCTGAAATCGTCAATCTCGTCCGTAAAGACTTTGATTTTTTCTTTCAGTTCTTCGTCATCGCCAGTGAGAAGGTATAAGTAAAGACTGTCGATAAGTCGTTTTTCTTTGCTGTTAATTCGTATTCTCGCAATGCTTTCCTCGTCGAAACCGCCGATAAAGGAATGCATTACGCCAAGAAGCGGAACGTCCTGTCTCGGATTGTCGATAATCGATAGGTAATTGAGAATAAGCTGAACTTCGGTCGTTGAGTAATAACCGTTTTTGCTTATTACGTATGCGGGAATTCCTGCGTTCTTCAAAGCTTTCTGGAAGGTAATTTCGCGTCCGCCCGTCGAACGAAGGAGTATCGCGATATCCGAATAGCAGATTTTTCGCATGGAATCTGTCTTTTTGTCGTAAACCATTTTCCCAGAATCAACAAGTTCCTTTATTCTCTGCGCAACCATCAAAGCCTCGTATCCGGTCGCACCGAGACTCTTTGTTTTTTCGTTTTCCGTTCTTTCGGATTTGACGAAATACAAAAACTCCGCCTTGTTTCCCTGAGTCTCAAAGTAATCCGTTTTTCCGAGGTTAAGTCGCTGATCCGTATCGTATTCGACTCCGCCGACTTCTTCTTTCATTATTCTCTCGAAAATGAAATTGACGGCATCAATTACTTCATTACGGCTTCTGAAGTTTTTCGAAAGGATGATTTTAACATCTTTCTTATTTTCATCAGTAGTATATGTCTCGCATTTTTCCCTGAAAATCTCAGGCTTTGCCATTCTGAAACCGTAGATACTCTGCTTGATGTCGCCAACCATAAAACGGTTTCCGACCGGGTCGTTTTTATCCTTTGAAATGATGCCGAGAATCGCTTCCTGAACATCGTTTGAATCCTGATATTCGTCAATCATGACTTCCTCAAAGAAATCCCTGTAGCTTAATGCGGTCTTTGTGGGTTCATATTTTCCGTTCTCGTTTTTGATGAGAATATCAAGCGCCATATGCTCAAGATCCGAAAAGTCGATAACGCCTGCTTCTCTTTTTTCCTCATCGAAATTCTTCATGAAGGCAAGCATGAATCTGATAACGGCATTCGTGCATTCGTAACCTTTTTTGATGAGCATTTCGTAGTTTTCGACATCCGTGTAGTGGAAATTTTTAACGAGACGTCCGATAATATCCTGTCCGTTCTTTATTCGTGCAGTCGCCTCATCTTTTACGTTAAGGCTCTCATCGTCAAACTTTTTGCCGCCGTATTTTAAATCCACTTTGGGAATATCGTTAAAAAATCTTATCCTTGCCTGAAAATCTCCGTCCAGAACTTTTTCGACAAAAGAAATCTTGCCTTTCGCCTCCTCGAGATGCTTTGCAAGCTGAGTACCTTCAACGAGTTCTTCTACGGTTTTGAATTCTTTGAGTGCTTCATTTAAAAAGATGTTTTCATAGTCGACCAGATATTTTATGACCGGCATTTCCCAGACATTCACATCGTCTTCTACGAGGAATCCTTCGAGTACGTCATACGGAAATACAGTACTGGAAACGGCAGCGTAAACCTTAAAAATGATTTCTTTCAAAACATCGAATTTGCCCTTGGGCGCATACATTTCGACAAGGTTTCTGAACCCTTCGTCTTCCGAAAGAAAGCTTTCTTCGATTGTTTCAAAAAAAGCATCGTTTAAAATCTTGCTTCTCTCTGCTTCGTTGCAGACTCTGAATGCCGGGTCCACACCGATTTCCTCGAAATGGTTTTTAAGTATAAAAAGGCAGAAACTGTCTATGGTCGTAATCTGTGCCGTGTGGATAAGCGCAATCTGTTTTCTGATATACGTATTCTCCGGATCCTTTGCGAGTTCTTCTCTGAGCCTCTTTGCAATTCTCTCTCTCATCTCGCCGGCCGCAGCTTTGGTAAATGTTACGATGAGCATTTTGTCAATATGACCGGGATTCTCCGGGTCGCAGATTTTCTTCGCAATACGTTCTGTAAGAACCGCTGTTTTTCCGCTTCCTGCGGCAGCCGAAACTATTATGTTTTTGTTTCTTAAGTCTATGACTTTTTCCTGATCGGGAGTGAATTTCATATTTATCATTCCTCTTTTTTACTTAATCATTTTCCTGATTCTCTTCGTCCGTTATGTCGGATTCAGCCGGTTCATCTCCGTTTTCGGTCCTGTATTTATATCCTTCTATCTTCGCATCGAAACCGCATACACCTTTTAAATCGCAGTACTTGCATGAGGTGTCTTTACCCTTTTTTATCGGGTTGATTTCTATCTGACCGAGCATAATCATTAAAGCCATGTTCATTGCGGTTTCTTCAGCCAGATTGAGAATTCCGTTGAATTCTTCCTGCGTGTACAGGTTAGATGATTTTCCGTACGAGCCGTCCTTAATCGTTTTAACCGGGATAACTTCGGATTTAACGCTGCCGGCCGAAAGGCTGCTGTCCAGGCCTTCTATTATTTTTGCATCTTTAACAAGTGCACCGGTCGGAATAAGAGCGTTTCTTATATCTTTTTCCGTATCCGCGCTTATACCAACGAAAGGATCGTCAACTTCGTAATAAAGCATCGCTGCCGGAATGATGTTTTCATTCGGATATTTTTCTTTGAGCATGTCGATAATGCTCTTCATGTAAATTGCAAGCTGAAGTGACGTTCCGTTTTTAAGCGCGTCTTCGCTGAATTTGTGTTCCGAGGATTTGTAGTCGATTATCTTGACATATTTGTTTCCGTGGCCGTCATCGTAGATATCCGTTCTGTCGACTCTTCCCTTAAGAAGAATCTTTCCCGCTTCCTCATCGTTTCCGTTTAAAATAACGTAGTTGTCCTCGAATTTCTTCTCGTACATTTCGGGCTTGAAAAGTCCTTTTGAAAGCTGGAATCCGAGGGTCTTTACGGTACGCTTCATTATTCTCGAAAGCTGGGTTGCATAGTATTTTGTCTTTTCGTCGGCCTCAAACAAATCTTTGTCATACTCGTTAATAAGCACTTCAATTGCCGAATCGATTTCTTCTCCGACGTATTCTTCCGCAGCCGTTGAAAAGTCCTGATTCTTTTCTTTTAATTTGCTTCCGATTTCCTCCAAAACATCGTGAGCGAGATTACCCATATCGAAACTGTCGAGTCCGAATGCTTCTCTTTTCTTAAGAGAAAGACCGTTGGAAACGAAATGCAGGTACTGGCATTCGGCGAATTTTTCGAGCGTTGAAACGGATACTTTTATGATGTCTCCGTAAAGGGCTTTTGCTGTCTTTATATCAATGCCTTTATGCTCATAAACCCTGAAGGCGTTTTCGATGATTTTTTTACACCATTCATCGCCGCCCGGGTATCTTTTTATAATTCTTATATTCTTGAAAAGTTCTTCTTCCTGCTCGGGATCAAGCATTCCCGAAACATAGAGTCCGATAAGTTTTCCGGTGTCTTCTTTTATATCCGATAAGAAAAATCTGGACCTGTAATCCATCATTTTCTCTACTTCAAGGCCTTTGTACATGTTCTTAAGAATGTCGATAAGGTATGAAGGAATGAGGCTTTCGCCCTTCGGGCCGACGCTGGCAAAAGATATGTAAAGTTTGTCCGTCGGCTTCGTGAGGTTAAGATAAATGTAGAGCTGCTCGATAAACGCAAGCTCATCGCTTGTGGGTGCAAGAGCACAGTTTAACTTCTTCATCTCTTCTTTGTCGGGAAGCGAAAGCAAGCCGCTGTTCGTTTCGGAACTCGGGATGTTGCCGTCATTTACTCCGACGATAAAGAGCATTTTAATCTCTTTTAATCTCGTTCTCTGCATGTCTCCGACGAGAAGCGAATCGACTTTCTGCGGAAGAATTCCGACACGGATTTCAGAGAAACCGACTCTGAGGATATCGTTTAAATCCTTAATCGTGAAATCCTCGTCTCCCATAAGGTCGCAGATTGCATCAAAAAGTTCTATAACCTTGTTGTAAACCGACTCATATTCCATTGCCTCTTCAATGAGTCCGAGTTCGGTTAATTCTTCGGCTTTTTCGTTCAGTTTGTCGGCGATATTTCCCTCTTCGAGGATCTCGTAAATCTGCGCAATCCATTCGGATAACTTTCTTTTCTTTGTGCCGTCTTTTGTGATGTTTTCGAAAATGCCGATGAAGCTTTCCCTGCAGGAATCCATAAAATCAAGAGTTTCACCGACTGAAAAAAGTTCTTCACTCGGGGTTGTAAAAGGCTTTTTCCACTTTGAGATTCCCTTTATTCCGCGAGCGTAAATGTAGTTTTCAAGTCTGTCGATTTCCTCTTCTTCTAGCGGAGAAAGACCTGTTCTCAAAAACCTTACTACATCCTCGGATCTGAAATTATTTTTTAAGATATCCGTAATTCCGATAATGTATTTTACAAGCAGGTTATTAAGGATTGTTCTGTTGGCATCTATGTAATGCGGAATGTTGTATCTGGTAAGATATTTCGCTATCGGCTTCTGATACTTCGTCATATCGGCGCAGATAAGCGCAACATCCCTGTATCGCAAATCGTTGTCGCTTATTTCTTTTAAAATCGCATCGCAGACTGTACGGCATTCGCTGTCGATATCAGAGCATTTAAAAATCCTTACCGAGCCGTTAAACTCAGCACTTTCCCTGTCGTTTCTGAAAAGATTCTTTTCAAGATAAGCAAGGTCCGGATTATTTGCGTGTCTGTAATTTTTCGTAAGACGAACGTCGCTTTGGATCTCGATTCTGTTTTCGTCGCAGGCTCTTATAAGGTCGCGGATGTTTCGCTTTGTCAGATCAAAAAGATATTTGTCTTTCGTCTCTACCCTTGGATTCTCGCTTTCGTCATTATCGAAAGGCAGAGTAATATAAACGTCTTTTGAATGAATTAAAAGCGCCGTAATCGCCTTTATCTGAATAGGCGTAAAGCCGGTAAAGCCGTCGAAAATCAAAACACTTTCAGCGACTTTTTTTGAAAGAGGAAGTCTTTCGACAAACAAATCGAGCATGACTTCTTTCGTCAGATATTTTTCTTCGCACTCTTTTAAAAATACTTCGTAAAGAAGTTTAAGGTCCGTCAGTTTAAGACGAAGCGATTCGCTTTTGCATTCGTTAATGATTCTGTCGACTTCTTCAGGGGAGACGTTGTACTGCATGAATTCGGAAATGACGGATTTAACTTCCGCACTCCATCCGGGGTTGTTCATTCCTCTCGAAAGAACGTGAAGTTCATCTTTAACCTTCGATGCGCCTCTTTTAATAAGCAGACTTTTTCCCGTATCATCGAGCATTATTCTCTTCGGAGAACCCACTTCCTCAAACACTTTTCTCGGAAGTCTCGAAAAACTTAAAACATCGATATTCAGTATGCCGCCGTTTGGATGCGCGTTCGCCATTCTCCACTGCGTCTGCATGGTAAACTGATCGGGAACAATCATAAGCACATTGTTCTGTCTGCTTTCGAGCGCAATCTTTATTGCAAGATTCTGAACATATTCACTTTTTCCGCTGCCTGAGCCGCCCAATATAAACTGAAGAGCCATATATTTTTCCTTTTTGTGATACCTGAAACCGTTTATTATTTTTCCTTAGCTTTTGCTTTGGGATAATTTTTGTTCGAAATTAAACTTTTTTGTGTTTCGCGATTTAACTTTATTGCACTTTTCTTTGCTTCTTTTTTCAGTTAAATCAGTTTATTTTCTCTAATGAAATCCGCAAGAGCCTTTCCGAGTTTCTGCTGATTTTTTGCATCCATATGGATACCGTCTGAATTGCTTACTACTGCCACACTTGCGGCATCAAAGAAATTGATATTATACATATCCGCGAGCTGCTTATACCATGACGCAAGTTCGGCAGATATTTTCTTCGAATTACCGTAACCGAAACTGTCTCCGAGCCAGGAATCCTCTATCGAATCCGAAATTACGGGCGGCGAAACAAGAATAATCTTAAACGAATCCGCACATTTGAAACGTCTGAATGAAATGACTTTCTCAAGGAAAATCTGCATCTCTCCTGCAACATCCATACCGCAGTATGAGAACTTTCTCTTACAGTCATTCGTGCCGAGCATGACGATGAAAAGATCTAGCGGCCTGTGACTTTCAAGGCAGGGAACGATATATTTGATTCCGTTCTTCTCACCTTCCGCGGGATCATCACTTGCTATGGTTCTTCCGTTCTGCCCTTCCTCGATAACCGACACGTCGCCAAGGTTTTCTTTTAACACCATCGGCCATCTTTCGCTTTCACCAAAACGGTTCCTTGTATCCGGGTTAAAACCCCATGTTAACGAATCCCCAAAGCATAAAATTCTCTTCATTCCGACCTCCGTAATCAGGTAGTAATTTTTCTTAAAAAACACTCCTTAATTATACCACTTAAGGCTCGCCGTGTCCCCATGTTTGTCTTATTCAAAAGCGCCCGGTTTTCATTGCACTTTCCTCTCATTTCAAAGCCAACACTTATCGTCAATCCGACAGTTTCGCATTCTAAGGCAATCATGTGAATATCCTACCATTTTTACCCGCAAAACGTTGTCCCATAAACGCACCTTGGTTTGATGACCGGATTCTTGTGGAACTTAAAGAAAACAAAAGCAGTCCGAGATGACTGCTTTTGTTTGAATCATTTAAAAATCTATTTCAATTACAAGTTTTCCGTCCACGTATTCCGCTTTTAATTCGCAGTCCATTCTCTGGGCGAAAAGTCTTACTATCGAAAGCCCGAGGCCCGTCGAATTGTTACGCGCATTTTCCACGGTGAAGAATCTGTCAAAAAGTTTGTTTACTTCAACGTTCGAAAGGTCTTTTGCCGTATTTGCGATTCTGAATTTTCCGGAATCCGATAACGAAATCTCAAGATCTCCGTCGCTGTATTTGAGTGCATTGCTCAAAAGATTCGTTATGATTCTTTCAACATACGACGCATAATAAAGTCCTGTGATTTTCTTTTCCGTAATATCCAAAACAGGCTCTATGCCTCTCTCGGAAAATGACGGATAAAAATCCATGATACAGTTTTCGAGAACCTGATTGATGTTTACTTCCTGCTTTTCTTCCTGAATCTCCTCCGTTGAAAGAACCGAATAATTAAAAAGTTCTTCCGTCAGTTTTTTCATATGAAGCGCTCTTTCCTTAATTATCGAAAGATATCTCTTCATATCTTCGGACTGGTCAAGTTCATCGCTTAATTCCAGATAACCGAGTATAGCGGTAAGCGGCGTTCTGAGGTCATGAGCAATATTCGTAATTGCCGTTTTAACCTCGTTGTCACCCTGCTCGTATCTGTTGTATGAATCTCTCAGCTTAACCAGCGTCTCGTTCATTGAAGTCGCAAGACTTTTTATCTCCCGGTCACGACTCGATACACGTAAAAGCGTATTTGTATGTACCCTCGTTCTCTCTTCAAAATCTATTCTCAGTTCCTTCACTGACTGTCGCATTGCGATAACTTTTATCAGCAGCAGAACATTTATTATCACACTCAGTATCAACAAATATTTCATGCCGTAACCTCACCTTATAATCTCAATTATCCGGGCCTGATTCCAGGTCCGGATATTCTTATCATTTCTGTCTATATTATACACTTTATTTCATTCCCGACTCGTTCTTTTTTTATCCCGGCGAATTTGTCGTGCAGAGCTCCCGAAGCATTGGCCGGACACTTAATTCATTTGCGTTAATTCGAATCCGACTCGCATCGTTTTTCTGCATCGGCGAATTTGCTGTTCAGAGCTCCCGAAGCATTGGCCGGGCACTTAATTCATTTGCGTTAATTCGCATCCGACTCGCATCGTTTTTCTGCATCGGCGAATTTGTCGTGCAGAGCTCCCGAAGCATTGGCCGGGCACTTAATGAGAACGAGTTTCCAATCTCGCACGAAGCGCATGTCCGAGCGAAGCTGAGCCCATAAGCGAAGCAAGCGAGTTCGCGAGGGCGAGTCGGTTTCAGGAAACGAAGTTCGAATTTAGTGCAGAGGCGACCGGCGAGGGAGCCTGTGCGCAAATTCGCTGCCGGTGTACTCAAGCGAATCGGTATAGGAAACTCAGCCCGAATTTAGTGCAGAGGCAACCAGCAAGGGAGCCTGTGCGCAAATTCGCTGCCGGTGTACTCAAGCGAGTCGGTGCCAAAAACTTAGTAGTGAATCGGGTCGATAGGACTTGCGTTGTAGTAGTAGATGATCGCGTCGTATCTGTCGGCGGGAATGAGTTTAATCCTGTAACCTTTCTGGATTTCGTTAAGAAGATTATAGCCCTCGCCAACCATTCCGGTAAAGACATTGCTGTGAATGAGCTTGTACAGGCGACTGTTCGAATCGGTGATTTTTGTGAAGTCGAGACAGTATCTTCCGCCTTCGAAGTACCGAGCCTGATATGCAAGAATGTCGTCGCTGCAGAAGTCGTGATCAGCTCTTTCGTATGCATCATCGAAGGTGCCTGCTGTGTGGATGTTTACCGTGGCGTTGTAGAATTCGGTACCTATGCAGAAGTAACTTCCGTCGAAGAGCTGGTTGATTCTTTCACCCATTGCGAGAGATTCGTCACCGGCGCCGAAAGCTTCTGATTTTCCTTTCATTACGTGTCCGTTGTGAGCGGTAACGATTATCTGGGAATAGCCTCTGCTCTGCTCGATTTCGTAGTAGCTTTTTAAGTTTGTTGCCATGCTTAAATCACGGTGATTATTGTACTCGGTGGGCTGACTCTCAAAACTCGGTGCGTTTACGTACTGTAAAAGTATCTGAGCATGAACCGCAAGAAGTCTTTCTTCGATTGTGTCTTCGGCGGAGAGTCTCGCTGCAAGGCCTTCAAAGAACTCTTTTGCAAGAGCGAGTTCTTCGTCGGATTCAGTGTTTACAGAATTTATTTTTTCTTTTTCTTCTTCTGTTAAAAGATCGGTGCCTTTCGCTATTACACTCTGAAGATACTCAACCGATCTGTATGCGCCCTGCATATCCACTCCGTAAATCATGAGAGATTCTTCGTAAGGAACTGTCCGGTTGTACTCTCTCATCCACTCGAGCAGGTCAACTATTTCGGCTGTGTCATATAAAGGATAATCGGTTAATGCGATAAGATCGGTAAGGTTCGTTTCTGTTTCATGCACTGCATCATTGTAGCCGCTTGCTTCGGCTGCGGTCATTTCAAAGCAGATGGCACGCGCATCGCCTTCTTCAACCATCTTCTGAAATACTTCTTTTTTTACAACCTGGAATTCCCTGTTGCCGTGAGAAGCTTCGCCAATGCCGACTACTTTTACGTCAGTCGGGATTTTGAAATCTTCAAAGCTTACACCCGCTTCTTCGATTCCTTCTATTTTTCTTTCCGCTGTGAACACCTTTCCAAGTCTTAAGAAAAGAAGCGTTCCCACGAATAAAATTGTCAGTGCCAGGCAGATAAAGCCCGTCGTTCTGAATCTTTTCATTTTTGTATTCCTTCCATGCCAATTTGCACGGTCCTTTCTTTATGCCAGATCTCTTTTATTGATTTTAAGTGTTCCGAGGAATGTCATTCCGAGAACGATAACAAGAGAAATAATTAACTGTGCGGGTATTCCGGGATTTGCCTCATCCGCACAGAATCCGGTGTGAACAAACCACTGTCCCAAAGCTGAAATGTTGTAAAGGGATGCTAAAAGCAGGGGCATCTTTCCTTCTGCCAGCATAATAACCACATTTCCGAAAAGAATGCTGTTAAAGCACATGTTCAGCACAAGAATTGAAGCTGCTGCCGCAAAAATTATTTTCTTAAAGCGGAAAGCTATAAACATCATTGTCGCAATGTAGTTAAAAATCGCTAAAAGCATTACTATGTTTATCATTATGAAATTCGCGGAAGGTTTTGCACCGCCGAGAAATCCGGCTGCCATGTATACGCTCCACATGATTACCGCCTGTGTGAAGTATGCGAAAAGATAGCTTAAATATACGTTTCTCTGGGAATGTCCTGCGATGATTTTGTTTCTTATAGTCCCGTCGCTGTATTCCATGTTAGTAAAGATCGGGACTACCAAGGTAAAAAAAACTATCATTGCCGCACTTACGAAAAACATTCTTACTTCGGCACTTCTTCCGCCCAGAAAAGCCATCGACATTATGTTTTTCGAAAAAGAAAACGTTACTGCCAGGGCTATCGCACATCCGCCGATAAAATATATATTTGCGATTAATCTTCTTAAATTAGCTTTGTATAAGTTAAACATGTCTGCTCCTCTTATTACTGTAATTCTTTTTTGTTAAATACCAGCAATCCGATAACCGTCGAAATCGCCATAAGTCCGACGCATCCGATAATGTAACTTCCCGTATCCCAGTGAGGTCTTACCGAAAAGTATGAATACGGAACGAATCTGTCGTAGAAGGTGTAAAATGCGAGTTTGAAACCCTTAAGTGTTACGTTTCCCGATTCGGGATAAAGCTTGTCAATTACATCCATGCTGAAAACTTTAAATCCGAATGCAAGCAGGAGTCCTACGAAATAAGCTATTTTCTTTCCTCCTATCATCATGATTATCGATGTGGAAAAAACCGCAATCGAAACGGATGCCAGCGTAAGAATTATCCAGAAGTCTGCAAGTTCCGGGATTGTGTAACTTGTAAGTTCGCCGCCTAAAATAAGTCTTAAAATCGATTCGGTTACAAACGCCGTTGCCGCCTGAGCCATACCCATAAACGCCGAAGTTATAATCGTCGAAATGAACACATCCGATCTTTTTGCTCCCGATATAAGTTTGTTTCTCATGGTTCCTTCAGAGAAATCGCTTACTATAATAAGTGTGCTTACCGTAACAAGGAAAATTCCTATCGATGTATAAACAAACGATATATCCTCTCCCGTCACATTCTCTTTAAATGCAAACCACATAATTATTTTAAGAAGAACTGCCGTACCGACCTGGTAGGCGATACCTGCTCCCAGGCATCCGATAAAGAGCCTGTTTACCAGTGTTCTTCTTAAATCCGAGTATAATATTCTAAGCATTGTTGCTTCCTCCGAGAAGTGAAAGATAAAACGCTTCAAGACTTTCTTCTGTTTCTTCCATGGAAATAATCGTACATCCGACATTCTCACATGCTTTTGCAAGTTCCGAGAAAGTAATCTCAGCGAACATGTTGACTGAAGAATCATCTACTACTTTGTATTCGAGTCCTTTTTCTTCAAGTACTTTTACAAGAAGCGAAGTATCGTTAACTTTGATTCGAACCGACTTGCGGCATTCTTTCCTGAGTTCTTCGGCACTCATCTGACGAACGATTTTTCCTTTGTCTATAAATCCGTAGTGAGTTGCCATTCTCGCAAGTTCATCAAGTATATGGCTGGAAATTAAGAACGTTATTCCCTTTTCCCTGTTAAGCTTTATGATGAGTTCTCTTATCTCGATAATTCCCTGAGGATCAAGGCCGTTGGTCGGCTCATCGAGAATGATGAAATCCGGATCGCCGCAAAGTGCAACCGCAAGGCCGAGGCGCTGGCGCATACCGAGCGAAAACTTTCTTGCTTTTTTGTTTCCCGTACCCGCTAAACCTACAAGATCGAGAAGTTCATCCACCTTGCTGTAATCGGGAAGACCAAGCATGAGGCACTGCTGAATGAGATTCGATCTTGCGGAAAGTTCTTTATATATGGCAGGTGCTTCAACAACAGCTCCGAGTCTTCTTCTGACCTTTGCGATTTCCTTACTGTCATTCGCAACACCCATGAGTTCGAAAGAACCCGAGGTCGGTGACTGAAGACCGCAGAGAAGTCGGATAAGCGTTGTTTTTCCGGCGCCGTTCTTTCCGACGAATCCGTAAATGGAACCTTTTGGAATTTCCATATTAAGATCTGTCAGTGCGCTGAAGCTTCCGTATTTCTTACTTAAGTCATTGGTTTTAAATATATATTCCATAGTCTTTAACTTCGTAACCTTTACGGTTACCTGCCTTTCTTTGGTGAGTTTTGTTTTCTTTACGAAAAAGATAATACCACCATCCTGTCAAGAAAGCGGTCAGCAAAACGTCAAGATATCGTCAAGATTTTAACATTTGTAAAAAAATAAATTGACGCTTCAAAAATCTGGTCATATAAAAATATCCTATTTTGGACATTTTTATAAAACCAAAATCGAATTATATTATGTGATAAATAAAAACGAAGCAAATTACTAGTTTTTTTCAAACACGCTAAAAACAGTTAAATGCTGAATAAAAGATAAAAAAATTATTGCCGAAAATACGGCAATAAATATCAGGAGGAATATTTATGGCAAAGACTACAACTTCTTCAGCCGGAACAGCTGCTGTAAAAATCAAAGATTTGAGAAAAATGAACCCGACCCGCTGGATCACATTTACCGCACTTTTCATGGCACTTAACATTGCGGTTTCAAGTTTCGGAATTCCCGTTCCCGGCGGACATTTATATTTAAGCGACCTGGTTATCTGTACCGCAGCGCTTTTACTCGATCCCGTTGCTGCTTTCATCGTTGGCGGTATCGGTTCATTCTTAGGTGACATGATTTTTTATCCCGCACCCATGTTTGTATCGCTTGCAGTACACGGATTACAGGCTTTCCTTATCGCACTGATTACGCTTCGTGCCGCCGAGCTTGGCAAAAAGAAACAGTTCATCGTTTCACTGATTGCACTTCTTATCGGCGCCGTAATCATGGTAGTCGGCTACACACTCGGAAAGACATTCGTATATTCAACATTCGAATATGCAATGATAAAGCTTCCCTACGAAATCGCACAGGCACTCCTTGGCGTAATCGGTTCACTGATTCTTGTTTTTAAAGTTAATCTTAACGGAATCTTTAACAGGCTAAATGTTTATTAATTTTTTCTTCTTTCTCTCTTTATAAAACGGGCAGGGAAATGAAAGTTTCTCCGCCCAATCATTAAAAAAACGACTGCTGCCACGCCTGCTCATTGCGTGCCACGGTCGTTTTTTGTTGGTCTGAATTGTTATTTTACTGTTTGTGTTTTAGTTTTCCTTTTTGAAACTATAATCAGTATCTCTAAATGTCATTCTGTTTAATATTACTGATTTTTAAAGCGGAATCCGATTCCGTAAATGGTGTCTATGTAATCGATGCCGCTTATCGATTCAAGCTTCTTTCGAATGTTGCTGACATGCTGTTTCAGGGATCTTTCCGTACAGTCCGGAGTGTCTTCGCTGATTTCGTCAAGAATTGTACTCCTTCCGATCGGACGTCCTGCGTTGGTCATAAGAAGTTTTAAGATTGCAGCCTCGGTTCTCGTAAGTGTAACTTCTTTGTCTTCATGTCTGACTGTCAGAAGATTGGAATCGAATTCCAGATTGCCGCTTTTGATAACGCCTTTCTCGGTTTCAGGTTCGTCTTTTTCCTTTTCTTTTATCCGGGAAAGTCTTAAAAGTGCGGCAATTCTCGCCATCATTTCGGATATTACAAAAGGCTTTGTAACGTAATCGCTTGCACCGCCGTAAAGTAATTTGACCTTGTTTTCGATGTCGGTTTTTGCACTCATTACAATCGTAAGAGTTCCCTCGAGTTTAGGAAGGACTTCTTCGCCCGAAAGCCCCGGAAGCATGAGATCGAGAAGCACCAGATCCGGCTTTTCCCTCTCCAAAACCATAAGCGCTTCCGTTCCGGAATATGCGCGAAGCACCCTGTATGAAGCCTTCTCAAGTGCTTCATTTAACATATTTCCGATATTTATATCATCATCAACAATTAAAATCGTATACTGTTTCATTAGTGTTTCCGCTGTTTCTGTACTTTTTCTACTGCATTATAGCAAAATAATCTTTTTTGTTCCACAAATTTGAAAAACCGTTTTTCCCCAAATCTGTTATTCCAATATTCTTTTCGCTAAGTTTTCAAATATTTTTGCATTTTTATTTTCACTATATTTTTTTCTTGTTTCCCCGACCGGATGCGCTCATTTTTTGTTATTTCCCATAATCGTATTTTGACTATTTAGGTAACCGGAAACCTATTCCGTTGACACAAATTATGCTATATAATATTATAGAAAATAAGTGTTTTCATAATCATTTTTTGCATGAGTAAATGGTTTTCATACAAAAGATTTTGAAAAAATTTTTGTGTAGCATTTTGGGGAAAAAATGAAATTCAATTATCGGATTATCGAAGACTTCAAAAATTATACTTCACTGGAATCAGATATTCTTTACCTGACTTCAAGCAAAACCGTGGCCGATTACCTTAAGAAAAATAACGAGGCGGTTTGCATCAATCTTCAGGATGAAGAAGATATTTCCGAATTTAATGAATACAAATATATAACCATCAACGGCGAAGAAGATGTAGAACATCTCAAAAAAATCTACTGCCACATAAAGGGTATCCCCTACGTTATCGTATCCAACGATTCGATAACGATTCGCGAAGAAGCTCCCGACGATCTTAAAAAAATCTACGCAATGTATTCGGACGAGGAATGTGCAAAATATCTGTCGCCCCTGCCTCCGTTTTATACATTTGATGCAGAAAGAAGATTCGCCTCGGTCAAAAACGGTTACATGCTCTTCGGTTACGGTATGTGGATTATCGAAAAGACCGACACAAAGGAAGTCATCGGAAGAGTCGGATTCGAGTATTCCGATGCAACAAGCGTTTCTTTGGGCTTCATGATAAAAGAAAGCGAAAGAAAAAAGGGCTATGCCAATGCGGCCGCCCATTTGTGTGTCAATTATTTGAGAAAAAATCTTCCCGATTTGAAGATAGTCGCAAACTGCAGCAGGGAAAACATTGCATCCATAAGAATTCTCGAATCCCTCGATATTGATTATCTTACCATAGAAGCTTAAAAATCCGTCCGATTTTATTTAATCAGACGGATTTTTCTGTTTTTGTCTGCTTCGATTCTTATTTCCAAAACATTTTTACGTTTTTTCTCTAAGTCTATGATTTCGAATTATTTTTTGAGGAATGTTGGCTTTGTGGCTGTCATAAGTGTTAGCGCATTATATCAAAAGATAAAAGACTATATCCTCAACCCGACAAACCTGAATTTGTAATTTACGGGTGTATTGTTGATTTTTACCTAACACCCGTAGTATTCCATGTTTGATTCCTGAATTTTACGGGTGTACTGCTGTTTTTTGCCTAACACCCGTAGTTTTCCATGCTTTATTTCTGAATTTTACGGGTGTACTGCTGTTTTTTGCCTAACACCCGTAGTTTTCCATGCTTTATTCTCGAATTTTACGGGTGTATTATCATTTTCTGCATCATACCCGTAATTTCCTATG
>JAEEGL015260577.1_pt1 | contig 19039 bp, 42 predicted proteins | sample 9134231 | NCBI WGS metagenome assembly JAEEGL01 (sample SAMN16246548, study PRJNA631951) | gut metagenome | biome: gut microbiome; feature: rumen; material: fiber-attached | host: Bos | place: Iran: Karaj | collected 2018-10 | reverse complement strand
CCCAAAGTGTGGTTATGCATCTACCACAATATGGGCAATATCTCCATTTTCTCTTATATGCAACTCTGCAGCCACATTGAGGACAACAATCAGCAAATCCAAACATATGCAGCTCCTCTCTGGCTATTCTCCAATAATTCTTGGTGTTGGCTTGTTCTCCTGGAATTGTGAACACACAATTTTAGCTGTGAAAAATGGATGAGTAATCTTGATGTCAATGTCCTCATACTTGTTTCTGGCCTCACAAACGTTTTTGTGGATGCATCTTTCGCATGGTTTTTCTTTTGGTAGCATACTCTAACTCCCCCTTTGCTATTTTATTTTCCAAAATAATGGTCTTGATACTTGTATGCAGGGATGCAATATGTGTTATAATCACCTGCGGTGAAAAAAAGGATTTCATCATCCAATCTTTCTCCACATAACTCCATATTCACTGCTTGGAATGTTTCCTCGGATGGCTCTGTGATTGCATCCATAGACCCATCCCAGAAGGTAGTGAACTGATATTTCTGTGATATTACCCCCTCAATGGTATCTGGAAACCTTGGTGATTCAACTCTATTTAGAATTACATCAGCAACAAGTCTCTTGCCCTTAATATCTTGATTGCCGGCCTCTGCCTCAACACAGGTTGCAAGGATTTCCAGAGAATCACAGAACTCCTCAGATTCAAGGTCATCCTCATATACTTCAACAACATCAATTTCATTTTTAACAATTGTCGGTTTTTTACACGCCTCTGTGACCGCCATATTATGCCCATTTTCGCATTGTATTTCTTTAGGCATAATTTTTCCCACTGAAACAGTTTGAAAGATTAGAACCCCCACAAATGCCCCGAGAAGTAAAACCTCAATTTGTTTTTTCTTCATCACTCTCTCCCTTGCAAGCTTCATATCCGTTGCAATAGCCTATTTCATATACGATTGTCACAAAACACAACGCTAATAAAATCAGGCCGATTATTGCTCCCATTTACTCACCTCCCAGAAAGTCCTCAATGCTCATTTGACCCTCTAGCTGCTCAATCTCATCACATTGCTTATATACTGCAAGCTTTTCTGTCTCCTCTGGAGCATAGGCATCAATCTCTAGCGAATACCTGTTATTAGTAAACCTATCCCCATGAATCGCAGGCACATTCCTTGGCAAGAAATATTTAACCTCTAAATCTAAAATATTTTTAGGAGCTTTCTTGGGCTCAATGCACATGATTTCAATCGGATAATCCTTGAAATCCTCATACACTGTGAGTTTCACTCCCTCTGGCACAGGGCAATTGTAGCCATTGCCTCTGAATGTGGTTTTTTCAATCCATGGATATTTCTCTCTAAATTCAATTCTGCATATTATGGGGTAAAGTCTTTCATTTGGTGAGATTCTATATCCTTGGATCCATTTGCCACCACCATTTTCTCTCACTCTGATTTGCAAGCCCTCTAGGTCATATCCAGCTGCTTGAACTAAATCTCTAACTGTCACTGCTTTAATACCTCTAAGCTATCCATTTGCTTTCTTCTTTACATATTCTTACGATTCACAATCGTATATTTCATTACATCATTTAGCTCACACATCATGTTAACTAATTCTTTAAAATCACATCCTGATGTGCCCTCTATAAGCTTCAGGCATCCAAATGCTGCAAGTATAGCTCCTGAATCATTGCAAGTTCCTTTTACATTAGGCACCATACCATTAATTGTTATTGTCAACTGACCATGAGCACTATTTAAAAAATCTTCTAATGTTTCTGTTTCTTTATCCATTGTTCTTCCCCTCATAATCTGTCATATCACTAAGTATGTTCTTATTATCTCCTGCCAAAAATTTTAAGTAACCTTCAGTTGCATATTTTACTAGTAGTATTGCGTTTACGTTTATTTCTTTTATTGCTCCTGAAGCAGTATTACTATGAATTGCTGATGTAAAAAAACTTGTCGCAAGCTCAGAAAAAAGCTTATCTCTTTCTAAATCAGTCAATCCTGCTACGTGGATATATTCAAATATCTGTGTAGCCATTTTTTCACTGTTTTCTTTTACTTTTTCGTATTTTAGTTCTGCCATTAGCTTTACTCCTTTAATATTCCATTAATCTTGCACATATCAGGAAAACTATGACTTGCATCATTGTTCCAATCATCGACTATCTTTTCTATCTGTTCTATTTTTGTCATTTCGCCCAAAATATAATCAACATAGGCTTTGCAAAGATTGCCTTGTTTTAGATGTTCAATTGCACACTCTCTGTATGTTTTATCCATTCTCACTGCCTCACTTTCGTGGTACAATTCGATTAAAATGTATTTCAAAACAATCTGAAATTATCACACAATCTGAATTAATCGTAGAACCGCAACTATGTGAGACTGGGTTCATAATTCTTCTTTCTTGCCTATCATATTCATCGTGATAAACAACTTCATAAAATGGCTCTTGCGTATAATTATGTTGCTTTCTTAATGCGGTCATCACCATATGTATTTCATTTTCGGTTAATGGTTCTTGTTTACACAATTTTCTTTGAATACTCTTAATAGCATTTTCTGCTTGATAATCAATCATTCTCAGCACCTCTCATTTCTGCGCCACAATTAGAGCAATATTTCAATGTTCGTATATCCCTAAATTCTGGCATATGCATACATTCAGAACATCTAAAACTGCCACCTGTTTTATCCCAATATCCCACCTTGTGTATAGGTGTTACAGGTGGCAACTCCTTGACAATCTCTCTGACTTCGTTTGTGTAAATATCCATGTTAACATTGTTATCTATTTCGGTTATAGCATTTAGCATTGCCTTTCTACTCACACAATCCTCACTAGGTTGTGTTTCCTAAAAGCGATTTACTATCTTGTGATAAGCTTTATTGCTTATTTCATCACACATGTTCATTGAGCCTATAAAATCTAATTCTTTCTTAGTCATTTGCTCTCCCACTCCCTTGGTGACTTACCTCTGAAGCTGCAACCTATATATTTTTTCCAATAGCTGCAGCCTTTACATGTTGGATGCCCCTCACAGTATTTTTTGATTGTAACCTTGGAATCATCAGCAAGACCTTTCATCCAGTTTTCCCAGGTCTGCTGTCCTGATGTATCATTCATCTTTGCACCTGCCTCACTTTTTCCTGAATAACTTTGGCAATGGCATCCAGGCAAGAACTTCATCCTCTCCCTCATAGTCCTCAAAGACAAAATGTTCACTTGTATATATTGTCTTTTCGATTGTGCCGTATTTGGTTGAGATTAAAACTTCTTGGCCATCATCTGGGAGCTCACAATCGTACATCCAAATGATGTCTTGATAGAGTTGCTTTTCATCATAGGTTGATGGTCTTGTTTTCACCTCAATCCATTCATCCTGATCAACTGCCTTTTGCAAATCTCCAAAGTTTTTGGCAATAACTCCAGTTGCTAGGCCGGCTCCAAAAGGTATCACTGAGCCCTCGAACTTGAATGATTCTTTTTGTATCTCTTCACAAACATGTAAATACCATTTATCTAAGGCCTGCTTTTTCAATTTGTTTAACATCTTGTCCCTCCTGTCATCTTGCGCTCTAACTCATCAAAATCCACATTGTCACGTTGTGGAAAGTTGTTGAATTGATTACTTTGCTTGTTTTTGGGTGAGCTTTTGTTGTCATAGTTACCTTCAAGAACTTTGAGCATGTTGTTTTCATTCGTCATCCAATCAAAATTGGCAGACCATCCTCTGTCATTCTTGCCTTTCAAGAAATCAGATGCCTCTGCTTTCTCAAATAACAACCTAAAATCATCAAGTGTAAAATTATTAATCCTGGCATTAATTCTTTTTTGTCTTGCTGTTGATAGTTTTCTGAGTTTGGGATAAGAAACACAAATATCATGATAAAGGTCAAGGACAGTTTGAAAAGTTAATGGACTCTCTCTTTCTAAACTAACCTTACCTATCCTATCCTCTCCTATGCCGTCCATTGGTTGTCCATTGGTTGTCCATTGGTTGTCCATTGTGCTTGTTTTATCTTCTTTGTGTTTTATGGGTGTGATTTTTTCATCTTTATTCTCTTTAGAATATCTATATTTATTATTATATTTATTATTTGCGGAACTTTTTTCCGCATCATGCGGAACTTTTTTCCGCATATGTGCGGAACTTTTTTCCGCATCATGCGGAACTTTTTTCCGCATATCTGCGGAACTTTCTTCCGCATCTTCTGAAAATATCGCAGTATAAGTTGCTTTGTTATATCCAACAATTTTCTTTTTTAGTAGCCCTCTCTCGACAAGAGAATTAAGACTATTTCTTATGGCTCGGTCAGTTTTATTCGTCCATTTCATTAAAAATTCAAGTCCACCATGATAATCACTTTCACCATCCTGACAAAAGCCATATATAATTGCGTAAATTAACAAATCTGTATTTTCTAGCCCCAATTCCTCAACCATCCAAGGTAGAATAGTTAAATAGGATCTTGGGTTGAGCTTGGTCTTTTCTTTAACCATTTTTCATCCCCCATTCTCCTTGAAAACATTATTATTGCTTTGCATATTGCTCCTTAATTACTCTAGTCAAAACAGTCCTGATATTTTCAGAAATTTCTTTGTCAAAATTAATTCCCCCAAATTCTGTATTAACAGAGATTGTTGAATTTTTATGTCTATTTAAGGAATAAAGCAGAGCCTCTGCGCTTCCACATTCTTCGCTTGTTAACATCATTTTTTCCTCCTGATTAATTAAATGGCAGCTCCTCATCAATGCCATCTGGTATGTTCATGAATCCATCAGCGTCCGGTTGAGGCTGTGGCTCTGGAGCTCCTGCATCCTTTTTAGAATCGGCAAAATCAAATCTCTCAACTATGCAGTCATTGGTGTAGTACTTTTTGCCATCCTTTTCATAAGAGCCTGTCTGCCATCGACCTTCAACAATTATCTGCTGCCCTTTACGAAAATATTTATCTGCAAATTCAGCATTTTTTCCAAACGCAACAATACTGATAAAATCTGCGCTGCGCTCTCCCTCCTTCTTGTATGATCTATTCACTGCAAGCGAGAACTTTGCAACAGCCTTTGTCTCAGCTCCTGATGTATATCTAATCTCTGGGTCTCTTGTTAGCCTTCCCAGTAATATGACTTTATTCATAATCAATCTCCTTTCGGATGTGAGTTGTAATAAGTCATCAAATAGTCTGCTATTTCCTTGATTTCCTCTAAATCAAACATATCTATTTCGTTGCTATCATTTTCATTTCCTGTTATCGCTTTTGTCATAGCTTTTACTAATGGTGTTGGATTATAAGGCTTAGTGCCTTTAATAATCTTTTCTGCAACTGTTATTGGTAAATCATTATCTTTTATTTCAAACATGATTAATCTCCTATGTCTTTATAAATTTCTAACTTCCAGTCGTTTTCTTGTTCTTTGAACAATTTCACAAGCTCCTCTTTTGTAAAAACTTTCTTTTCAGAGAGGGCAATTTCATGATAGGTTTCTGACCAACATAGTTTCATGTGAAATAATTCATCAAGCCAAGAACACCATTTTTCATAGACCTCTACTTCCAGTGGGGCTGCATTTTTCTCTTTCAACAACTCGACTTGTTGTTTTAGCCATTTTATGCTTTCAATTAGAGTCATCAGGTACCTCCTCAAATTCCCATGTAATATTGTTGAATTTATATTTTTTTCCATCACCTGAAAACTCAGCATTTGTAGTGAACTTGCACTCTTTTTGGCAAGCAGTCTTGCTGCAATTTGCATTCCTGGATGGGTCACATTTATAAAAAATCGTTCTCCTGTTCATGGGATAAATTTCATCATTTATCATTTTTGTTTTCCTTGCTCATAGCTTTCAAAATTTCAACCATCTTCTCCAACTTATCCAATTCAGCTTCAATTGGTTGAGTTCCCTGCATTAATAGCTTGCAATATTGCTCTGGAGACATGTGCAGTCGTTCTATTACGCGATTTACAATGACCATTGAGAGAACTAAAATGTCAATCCCCCTGCCCTCACACATAATTCGTGACTCCTTAACTCTTGGGTTAATATCAGCATGTATTGATGCTTTACCTGTCTTTAACATTTCCATGATTATTTTCTCGTCCATCGTTCTTGGTCTCCTATGTTCTATTTTTTTAAGTTTCATCAAGTTTCACTAAGTTTCACTTTTAAATATTCTTTTTATCCTCTCCCAAAGTGTGGTTTTTCTTTCAAGTGGGAAAAAGGTAATCTTTGCATTTTCCATCTGCTTGAGCTCGTTTTCATCAATCCACTCATACTCAAAATCATCAGGAATAATCACAACACCATTTCTAATGTCATCAATAAGTTTTCTTCTGATGAAATCCTCATATTGCAGGGGTTTTTTTCTTTTTGATTTAAGAATCAGAATCTTTTTGCCTTCACTCATCATCATCCTCCACTAATGTGCCTCGTTTTAAAGACATCTCAAAAACAAAAGGCTCATCATCCTTTTTTAATTCAAATTTATATTTCACTTGGTCTGCATTAAATCTGCGCAAGTTTTCAACCATTGCCTCAAATGCATCCTTTGTCACTATCATTTCATTTCCTCCGTTTTTTCTCTTTTTCTCCTCTGGCTCTAAATGTGCCCTCAACACAATTTGGCATTTTTGCTTCCCTTCATATCCGCAACATAAAACCTTAATATTTTATTGCTTTGAAACTGCCCCTCTCTAAGGTGCTAATTTCCTACACTTTGAGTCACATTTTTTTGCTCTTATACTTTTTGTAAAAATCGACCCCTATTTTTTGACTTTTCGCCTCTTCTTTTTGCCCTTCTGACTGAGACATTGTCCATACATTTTTGGTGTCACCTGTCTCTCCAGGCTTTTCAAAATCTTTCCAGAATTTCTGAAATATGACGGCTCAAACATCATTCCCCTCCTCAAATAAATCTGTAAAAAATTGGTCTAGCTTTCCTGTTTCTTTCATCCTGCCTAATTCTCCCAGGCAATTTCTGCAAAGAAGAATTTTTTTGCCCTTCGGTGTGTAAAATCTCAACATTATTGGCAGCCCAGTGCCATCATCAAAAAGCGGATATCTCCTGCTGCATCTTGTGCATTCAGGTGTTAATCCAATCTTCATAAGACCCTCCAATCTTTGTACAATCCTTGAACATGGTTTGTACAATCCTTGTACAATCCTCGAACGTGGTTTGTACAAACTTTGTACAATGTCCGAACATTACACAAAATCCATTTGCTCCAACTTTGACCTCTTCTGGGCATCTGATGTCCTGGTGTATAGCCTTGTTGTCTCTAGTGATTTGTGGCCAAGGATGTCAGCAAGCTCCGTGATTGAATCCGTGTAGGTATTCAAAAAAACCTGAGCAAACAAGTGCCTGAATGAATGAGCATGTACCTTGCTCTTTTTGACTCTTGATGCACCTGCAAGTTTTTTCATGTGTCTCCAGATCGTGCTCACATTTACCATCTGACCTTTAACAACAGGTGATGGAAACAGATACCCTTCTTTGATGCCTTGCTCCTTTGCGTACCGTTTGAGCTCTCTCATTAAATCCTGTCTCACAATGATTGTTCGCTCTTTGCCCTTATTGAAAACCTTGATGTAATAGCTCTCCATGTTTTCAATTTTGAAATATCTGAGCTCAGAAATTCTAATCCCTGTCATGGCCAATATTTTCATGATGTAATAGAGCTGATGGTCTCCAAATCGTTTGGCAAATCTTAGCAGCCTCTTGTAATCAGTCAATGAGAGTACATCCTCATTTGACTGCTTGCTCTGTGTCTTGATTTTCTTAACAGCACAATCTCTCAGGCCTACCCATTTAAGAAACTTGTTAACCTCAACAATATATGTGTTGATGGTATTTGTTGAGCCAAGCTCCTCACCAAGGTGCTCCTTGAAATCAATTAGCAGCTCCTTTGTGATTTCTTTGTCCTCTGGTAGCCATTCGATGAATTTAGCGACATTGGCCTCGTACCGGTCTAGGGTGCTCTTTTCATATTCCTGCAGCCTTTGCTCCGTAATCCATTCCTTGAGTTTTAGATTTAGATCATCTTTGGTCATCCTCATCACTCTCCTTGTATTCAAATTTTTGAAAACTGACTTTTCCAAGCAATTTCCTTGGCTCAGTCACACAATAGAGCTCAGTGATAAATCTGTATTCTTCAGACTGTTTTGACAGATTGATGACATCTTTTACTTTGAATTTTGACTCCTCATTTTCCACGATTACTTCATCGCCAGGCATTAACATTGAAAACTTAGGTGCCTGGAAAAGCATCGCTCTTTTTGTGGATGATTCACAAATAACCAGGTCTACATAACTCATTTCCCTCCTCCTTGTTGTACTAGAATCTATGCATAAAAAAATGCAATTCAAACATGAGCCTCAAAGAGTACGCTCAAGCTTAATTGCATGTAGTTTCCTTTTCCAAATTAGACTCATAACATTCCCCTTTTTGTATTCTCCCCAGAATACTGTAAAATTCCCCAACATCTTGTTTCTTGACAACGTGACCGCTTATGTCATCAAGAACTGTGCCATCTTTTAACACATGTTTGACCATCTCTATTCACTCCACTGAAATAATTCTCCAATGTCCATTGCTTCACATTTGAGAGCTTTGCGAACTGCAAGAACTTCTGGCAGAGTCCAGATAATTTTATTGCTCATCTTTCCAGAGAGAGTGCCCTGTGTTTTTCCGATGACCTTAGCTAAATCACCTCTACTCATGTTCTGTCTTGCGATTTCTGCATTCAAATTTCTGTACATTATTGCCTCCTAAATTATTTTTTATAACATTTTAGAACAATCAAATATTTTTGATGTTCATATGAATTATTGTATCAATTTTTTTTTATATGGCAAGTAATTTTATAAATTACATTTTACTTTTGTTAATTATGTATAAAATGTGAACGTTTTAGATTGAGAGTGTAATTTGTCTAATATAATATTTTTTAGTAGCAATAAAAATCATCAATTATGATTTACAATATAGTGCAAACAATTTAAAACAATTTGGTGGGTAAAAATGACTATAGAAGAATCTTTGAGAACATATATCTTAGAAAAATATTGCTCAATGAATAATTTTTGTAATGAAATTGGATTATTGCCTCAAACAATGTCAGCGATTTTTAAAAGAGGCATTAAGACTTGCTCTACTGGAAATCTTTTTAAAATATGTGATGAACTAAAAATATCCATTGACAGTTTAAAAGATGGACACATTGAGCCCAGAATGGAAAAGGAAAAATATAGAGTTAATGTCGATTATCTAATTGAATTTTTAGATACACATTGCATTATAGAGACAAATGAAGTGCCTCTTAATTCGAAGGATTTAGCACGTTTTGATAGCTATATAGAATTTGCATGTGAACTATTGAGACGTAATCAACAAGGTGAAAATGCATATCCAGTCATGACTAATATGCATGTTTTTGACGATGATGCAGATTATGAAAGTGAGTTTAAAAATTGAAAGTAGCTTGTTATGTTAGAGTATCAACTGCAGAGCAGGCAAATGAGGGCTATTCTGTGGGTGAACAGACAGAAAGACTCAACAAGTATGCTGATGCTATGGGGTGGAAAGTTTTTAAGGTTTACACGGATGGTGGCTTTTCTGGAGCTAACATTGAAAGACCTGCTCTGCAGAACATGATCAGGGATATTGAGGCAGGTCTCATTGATAAAGTGCTAGTTTATAAGCTTGATAGATTGTCAAGGTCGCAGAAAGACACCCTCTATTTGATTGAGGATGTCTTTCTTGCTCATGGCTGCGATTTTGTCAGCATGAACGAAAATTTTGACACATCAACACCATTTGGCAGAGCCATGATTGGCATCCTGGCTGTGTTTGCTCAGCTTGAGAGAGAGCAAATCAAAGAGAGGCTTTCAATGGGTATTGCTGCCAGAGCTAAAGAGGGCAAATTCAACGGAAACAATCTGTGTGCCGTTGGCTATGATTATGTTGATGGTCAATTAATCATTAATGAGTTTGAGGCCATGCAGATCAGGATGATATATGACATGTATCTGAGAGGCTACAGTCCACATCAAATTGCTGAAGATTTAAACGCTAAAGGCTACAATCACAAGTATGGTGAGTGGAACAGGAAAACGCTTGTGAGAGCTCTTTCAAGAAAGACCTATCTTGGTTTGATTGAATACAAAGAGCAGATATATCAAGGTCAACATGAGCCTATCATTGACCAGGATACATTTGATGCTGTTCAAAGAAAGCTCAGAGAACGACAAGCACCATTTTATGAGCAGATGAATGGGCGCAACTACAATTCAAATCTTTCCGGCCTTTTGTTTTGTGCCAGATGTGGTGCCAGGTACAACAAAAAGAAAAAGAAATCGACCAGAAAAGATGGAATGCCTTATCACTATTACATGTGTGCATCAAAGCTGAAGTCTGACCGCTATATGATAAAAGACCCACATTGTAAAAATAAAACCTGGAGAGAGGAGAAACTGGATGCCATCATCTTTGATGAAATCAAAAAGCTATCTCTTGACCCAGAATATTTGAAATCCATCAAAGGCACTAAAAAGAAAGATAACCGGCCAAAAGCTCTGGATAAAAAGATAAAAGAAATAGAACAGCAGCTCTCCAAATTGATGGAGCTCTATTCTCTTGATGGAATTTCCCTGGATAGTCTGCAGGAGAAAATAAATGAGCTGAATACAAATAAATTGAAACTTGTTGAGGAAAAATCAAGAATATTGTTAGAGCATGATCAGGAGCTCTCAAAGGAAGAGGCAGTCAAACTCATTCAATCCTTTGATTCTGTTTTAGCAAAAGGATCCATGCCAGAAATCAGAGCATTGCTGCAGGCTCTGATTGAAAAAATAGAAATTGATGGTGAGGATATAACAATCTTTTGGAAATTCTCCTGAACAATGTTTGTACAATCTTTGTACAATGATTGTTCAAGGTTTGTACAATCTACGAACAAAGAAAGCGCAAGGCTTGAACAACCTTGCGCTTTTAGTCTTTTGTGATTTTAATTTTGCAAATGAAAAAGAGCCATCTGACACCACGACAAGACAGCTCTTTTAAGTAGGGTTGGATTCTTGGGTTTAGTGGTATTATATCACTTTTGCCCTTTTTGAGACAGCAAGTTTAGTTGGTGTCTCAAAAAAGACCATGTCCAGAGGAACAACACCCTCATTCATTATGGAATGGGGGTGTTTTCAATTGGGAACTCATGGAGTAGCTCATTTTTTATGTTCTTTATATACTCCAAAAGGTGTACAAGATAACTAAGAAAAAAGGCTCATTTTTTGTCATTATGTCAATTGTTATATACTCCTAAAGGTGTATAATTATAATCAAGAAAGGGATATACAAAGGAGGAAAAAGATATGACAATCACAGTTAAGAGATGGTTAGCAGAGCAGAAAAGAGAAGAGATGGCAAAGTACAATCTTGCACCTACTTTTGTATATCACAATGATTTCTGGGTAAACATAGAAGATGACACAGTTACAATGAACGTTGTTGAAGTATTAAAAGAGACAGAAAAGGCAGTTCAGCTTGCAATGGATTGTGAGACAAGAGCAGGCATGAACGGACATGAGCCTTTTACAATGTGGTTTCCAAAGAGCCAGATAATCAAATTAACATAGGAGGAAAGAACATGAGAACATTTATTTTTATCAAAAATATTAGAACAGGGGGCAAACTTGAGAGAGTCATTGTTGGAATGACACAATCAAACAACTATCCATCAAATATGACAAGATTTGAGGATTCTGAGTTTTATGCCTGTGACTGTGTTGAGGTCACAGAGCATTGTCACATCAAACTTGGTGTTGTAGCAAATTAAGGAGGAAAAGGATATGAATGAAAACTACAAGATGAATGAGGGCAGACATTCTAGCTATTACTTTCAGTTTTCAGAAAGAGAAACAGGCAAGATTTTACTTGAGGGAAATGTCACCGGAGGCAACAAGCAGGATTGCAAAAATCATGCATGGAGCAAATTTGGATGGAATCACTTTGGTGATGATAACATCAAGTTATACATGAAAAGAGTTGAGAATTAAGGAGGGCACAAGATGGAATATAAAAGCAGGTTGAAATTTATAAGAGAGGAAAAAGGCATGACACAAGCAGAACTTGCAATTAGATCTGGAGTGAATCTGAGGAGCATCCAGAACTATGAGCAGGGATTCAAGGATATAAATGGAGCAAGGGTCACAACAGTGCTTGCCTTGGCAGATGCTCTGGGATGTGATGTCTGTGATATTGTACAACCAAGATGATAATTATAACAAAAAAGGGCATTCTATAATAAGAATGCCCATGTAGAGGAGTGAAACATGTATGACCAAAATCATAGCAGGTAAGCGCAAAAAAACCTGTTATAATTTGCCATCTGAAATTAATTTATCAACTTTGTGCTTGATGTATGAATTGCCATTATTGTCTATGTAGTGCTCATAGTTTTCCCAAAATCTTTCTTTTTCTGTTTCTGAAAGCTCCTGATCTCGGTCAAAGTCTGCAAGGCATCTGGCAAGGTAATTCTTGCATGATTCCATGTCTACTCTTGCGACTTTGGCACCTATATCATCAACAGACTTTTTGACTGGAGCTACTTTTTCATCAAATTGTTTGCCAATCCATTTTTTTAGATTTTTAGTAAGATAGGCATATCCTGACATAATTCCGATTATTAAACCAAGTCCAACAGAAATGTCTTTGAGTGTTATTGCCTCCATAGTTACCTCCATGAGCCTTTGACGTTAACATTAACAGTCATTGTGCCTGTGTTTCCATCCCTTACAATTACCAGAGTGCCACCTGTGGCAGCAGTAGCCTTGGCCTGAGCAATCCATCCTATATTTGCCCCACATGTGTCCATGGTAGCCTCAATGATGGCATCTGTGATTTCAAATGGATAGGTAATGCTTGCCTGTCCTGATCTAAAGGCTGATGCAAATGTTGACCAGGTAACACTTGTGCTTTCAATTGTAAGCTTTGCAGAGAGCTCACAAGCTCCTGATGAATACTTTGACCAATTCCATCCATCAGTGCTGCCTGTCGCAATTATATAATCAGCAAGCTCCTCATTATTTTTGGGCTTTAAAATACCATCAATAGCCCATGATGTATTAAATGCGCCTGAAATACCATTCTGGCCAAATTTAATACCTCCAGAGTCAATCTTGATGACATCCTGAGCATCTTCCTTTGGCAGCGCATCCACAACAAGAATTTGATTGCCCTCAAAGATTACGTATGAGCCTCCAAGAGTAGTCCAAATCTCATCAGTGGCACCCTGCACAAGCTCCTTTGAGGTTGTGTTTGACCTGGCTGTTATTGTTCCGATTAGATCTGATAATTTTCTTTGAAAATTGCCAAATTCTATCTCAGTGTATTTCTCCAGAATGCAGTCATAGGTGAAAGCAATCACTTGAGTCATTACATCAATGCCAAGCCTCTCATCAATGACCTCTATTGTGTCACCTATATCGGTGATTTTCTCAAGATTAGCCTTGAGGGTATAATTCATTTTAGGAATGCAATTTTCATTCAAATAAGCTGTGGCCTGAGCTCTCAAGTCATCAACAAGAGCCTGCTTATATGCTGTCTGGCTTGGATAATCAGCTTCATCAAAATCCTGCTCAAATTCCACTGTTTTAGTATAAGGGATAGCATATTGTGTAGAGCTTGATATGTATATGCTTGCAGTTGGGTCAATGGCATTTAAAAGTGTGCCATCTCTTCCAACTGGTAAAATCTTTGTGACAACATCATCCCAGTTTTCCTCACAAGATATATCAGAGAGATTTTTTCTATAGCGGACTGTAACACCATTATCCTGACCTATTGTGTCCAAAATCTGGATGGAAAAATTGTTGCGTACCAAGTGACCGCCCCACCTCTCCAGGATGATGCTGATTGCATCATAATAGCTTTTTCTCACACATCTGAAAGAGTTGATTGATGTGATATTTGAAAGTGTAGAAAATGGGCTTGTCGTGTCTGTGTGGCTGTTCAATTGAGCCAGAGCAGCATTGCAGTTTTTATCTACAATGTTGGTGTCTGCAATGACCATATTTTTTGTATCATAGAAAACATGATATGCTTTGCATGATATCTTGCTTTTGGTCTTTTGTGGGTTTGAAATCCTGAATGCCTGCTCTCCCTGCGGAGTGTTGGCCACGATGATGTTATCCTCTATAAATAGATCTATATATTTAAGGGGAGCATCTATCTCCAGATAGAAATCTCCGTTATCTTCCTTTTTAACTTTAGCTCTTAAAGGTTGGATGACAACATCACCATTTGAGTCAAAATTTCTGTCTGTTTTTCCAAATATTTTAATCATGTTATCACCTCATTTAAAATTCCGACTGTGACGGATATGAGGGTTGCAGCTCATAGTTTGAATTTCACAAGAAACAAGAAACTAATATGATTAACTCATGACTTGAGATTAATCCAATTTTCTATAAACAATTCATTAAAAAGCTTATCCATGCTTTTAATGGTATTATAGGCATTTTTCTTTAAAGCATAACCTCTCCAAGATTGGTAGGAGGTTTGTGCATCTTTATAGGTCAAAAGGCCATCATCAACCATTTTGGCCAATTTCTTTAATTTTTGACGCTGCTTTGTCACATTTAGCCTGGTAATCATCTTAATGACCTTGCCTGTCTTTGTGACTTTAAAATCAGTTTTCAAAAATGTAAATCTGTGGGTTATTTTGCAAATATAAGTTTTATTTTCGTTTAGAGTTAAATTTGCCTTTTGAACTTCACTTTTTACTATTTTTAAAATCCTTTTTGCATCATTTTTGTTGTTGCAGAAAATGATAAAATCATCCATATATCTCACATATGGTTTTCCTTGCTTGCAAGCAATTACATGGTCAAAATCATTCAGGTAGCTTACTGCCAATATCTGGCAGACTTGAGAACCAAGTCCAAGGCCTTTTATTCCAAAGGGGTCAACCATTTCATGAATCAGATTGATTATTCTTTCATCATCAACTTTCTTTTCGAGCATTTCAAATATTTTCTGATGATCTAGTGAGTCAAAATATGAGTGAAAATCTCCCAAAATGATATAGGCATCATCACCATATCTTTTATAATGCTTTCTAAGCATCTGTGTAACTCTATCAATTGCAAATATTGTGCCTTTTCCTTTTAGCGATGCACCATTATCATAGATTAGATCATGAGAAAGTAATGGCACTAAAATATTTTCACACAAAGCTTTTTGAACAACTCTATCTCTGATGTAAACGCTTTTGATGTGCCTGTGCTTACCTCTTTCAAGTAAATCAAATTCTATAAATGGACGTTGCTTGTACTTACCTGTCAGCACTTCTTGAGAAAGCTTTAAATTGTTTGCAAATAGTTTGCCCTCATACTTTTGAATTGATTCTTTCCAAGAGACACCCTTTTTGCATTTATAAAAAGCTTTGTTCAACTGCTCAAACGAAAAAGCCTCATCAAAAGGCAAAACCTCTGGAATGGTCTTGCCTTTTCGTTTGGCTTGTCTGTTGATACGTCTTTTCAAATGTCTTTCTGCACTTGTCATTTTTTATAATCCACGTATAGCTTGATATAGAGAGTCATATAATCTACATAGCCAATTAATATGAAACATCCTAAGACTCATCAGATGCCATGCAAAAAGCGTACATTAACAGGCATCATGGATTCAATTCACGCAAAATGCGATGGTTGCATGTTCCTTATAGAGTTGACAATGTTATTCACTCTTATAGAGTTACTAAGTCGTGCCGTAGGCCTATAATCAGAGCGGAACCCCATTCGTGTTGGACGCGTTGTTGTTGTTGAAACCGCCACCGGTGTTGACATTCCAGAAGTTGTTGGAGTTGTTGGAATTAGGCGAACCCAACCACCAATTGGACGCAGATATAACATGCAGCCTATAAAAACTTTTCAAACTGCTTGGTATCTGACTTAATCCAGGCAGTTATTAGAGCTTTTATTGAATTAGCAAGTACGGCCAACTTTTCTACATCCTTGTATGAAACATTTATGAGGATGTCAGAATAAGTATCAAGTAAATTCAAAAATAACGCGCATTCATAAAGAGCATCATTCTGGTGAGCGCGTCTTTTGGTTAGATCATCTTTGCATTTTGGGAAAATATTGTTTGCACAAAATGTGCAGCTTACTATCTTGTTGGCCGAATCATAGAGCGATTTACCGATAAAATATCTGTGTTTTTTAGGCACCTTATTGTCATTCATTATGATGAAATAAGTCTCTTTCAATAGCTCTTTTGATTTGTTTATAACATCGAGAGGAGATTGTGTCCTATTTCTCTTATATACATTACTCATAAATTTTTCCTATGCGCACCTAAAGGTGCGCGATATCCGATTATGCGATTCTGAAGCAGAGCGGAACCCCAGACGTGATGGACGCGCCGTTGGTGGTGAAACCGCCACCGGTGCTGACACGCCAGAAGTTGCCGGAGGTGCTGGAATAAGGCGAACCCAACCACCACATGGACGCAGATGATTCACCATTTACCATCTTAATCTTAGAATCTAATATGTATGGTTTGTTGTTATTTACATTTTCACCCTCAACATATTGAGCGGAACCTCCTGCAATTTCATAATATGTTGGCAACCAGAGGTTGTCTGAGCTTGTAACCATAGATGATGACCATGATGAGCTATAACTTCCGGCCTGATATGAATGAGACTTTGCTGTGATTACACTCTTTAAGTCTGATGGCAGCAATGGGTAAATTGTACTATTTAAAGTGGTCTTAATTTCAGATGATGGGAAACCGCCTGAGTTGTTATTTGTAGCATTGTATCTATATTTAGTTTCGTATAGTTCTTTTGTAATAAAGTCAACAGTTTTTTCAGGGTACCATTGACTTGCAGCTCCTGTGCCATCATTGATTGAAACAACCTCTGCTGTGTAGGTCTTACCGTTAATTGTAAATGTTTTGGTAGCCCCAACACTAAAGTAATCAGCAAATTTGTTCTCTTGGATAAGAGTCTGAATATCAGCCCAAGAGACCTCATCAAGTGATGAGTAAAGTTGTACCTTTACCATCTCACCATAATTAACAGATACGTTGATATTACTTATCCCATTAGAGACAATATATTCATCTAATCCTGGTACTATTCTGTCAACAAATGTGGCTCCAGATGGCACAGTGCCGGTTTGAACATTTCCTCCACTAGATGTAATGGTGAATTGTGTGCCTGCCATTGCATAGATTCTGATTTTACCAAATAAAATGTCCATGTAATTCCTCCTTATGCAACAGTAATGCTGCCATTAGCGTTAAATGTCATTGTCCTGGTCTCTGTTTCTCCCTCATCATCCTCATATGTGTATGAGATGGAGCCGTTGCTGTTAAATTCCACAAGCAATGAGCCACCATTTGTGAATGTGGTCAAAATAGAACCATCTGACTGAAAAACTGTTGTGCCTTTGTCTGGCAACACACTTGCTTGGGCATCACTGCCGTTTGTAACTGTGAAAGTGGATGTATCACCATTTGTGAGCGTGACCGTGTATGTGTCTACAAGGCCAACAGTGCTTGTTTTCTCAATTGATTCAATGCTTGAGCCGTTTGTGACTGTAAATGTGCTGCTTGAGCCATCAGTGAGGGTTATTGTGTAAGTATCAACCAAGCCGGTTGTTCCGGTTTTTACTACTGATGCAATGTTTGTGCCTTTTTCACCTTTAAGCATGGTTATTTTGACAAATCGGCCATTGCCAAGATTAACAATCTCATTCATGGTTGCACCTCCTCAGTAACTCCCTGCACAAGCACCAGAATGCCAAGCATAATAGTGAAAATATCGTCATTGACACCAATCTGCATGTCAAAATGATAATATCCTGGGTCTAAATCTGCTGTGTCCTCTGGAGCAAGCCTCACAACATATTTGTTTTCATCAGATTTCGTGATGCCATCGGTCAACTCTTTGTGGATCAGGATGGTGACATCGCTCTCATCTTTTTTAACAGTAAAATCAGCAGAGTCCAGGTCTTGACCAAGACCCTCAAATTCAAGGCCAAAGGATAAAGAGTTACCTCTAACCATGTCTATTTGATAATTTGGATATACGTGCATAAAAAACCTCCATCAAATCCATCTTGAATAATTGGACACAACCACTTTGGAGACATCGCCAATAAATCCAAGGCTATTTTTTCCAATCTCAAAGATGATATTATCGTAATTACCTGATACAAGCCTGTTTTTTAGGCCTGTGAAATTGTATGCCTCTAGCTTTTCAGCATCGATTATGATTGTGCCCTCATTTCCAAGCTCGATTGCAAGGGCCATCTCATCATTAACGGTCACATCAATGTCGCCTTGGCCAAATATTTCAATTTTAGGCTTTGAATAGATGTTTCCATTGTTGAGTATTTCTATATCATCCAAATTTGAGCTATATTCCAAAGGCATTTCAACAATTGAATGCTTGAATGGTTGGACATGAAATGTGACTGTCGCTGTCCTAAATCGAAGCAGCCTCTCAAAATCTATCTGGGCCAAAATATCAAATTTGTAAATCTTATAAGGCTCATTTGAAAAAGTAACCTCACCATAAGAATTAAAAAATCTGATGACCTCATCAATGTCAAAATGCTTTGTGAGGCCAATTGTAACATCCCTGTCATAAGCCTGAAATCCAAGAGGTGTAACAATGTCGCCATCCCTGCCATCTACCTCATCAATCTGAGCCCTCATCATAGGTTTAGTGATTGGAGGCAGTGATTGAATCATCAAGCCTTGGATGGACAGAGATTTTTGCCCATTTATAATTAAATAATTCATGCTAACCTCCTATGTGTAGATTGCTCTTGCAACCGTTTTTTCAACAAATTTTCCTGCAACCTCATCATCTAGCTCAATTTTCATATCAGAAAGAGCCTCCTTGAAAGCATTCACCATGCTTTCTGATGTGACTGCTCCTGAAGCTCCAGAGCCAATTGAACCCTCAAAATTCATAGCTCCTGAAATACCATTTGCAATGGCCTCAACCTCATTCAAGAGCATTGGAGCTGACTCT
>JAEEGL011911364.1_pt1 | contig 19039 bp, 18 predicted proteins | sample 9134231 | NCBI WGS metagenome assembly JAEEGL01 (sample SAMN16246548, study PRJNA631951) | gut metagenome | biome: gut microbiome; feature: rumen; material: fiber-attached | host: Bos | place: Iran: Karaj | collected 2018-10 | reverse complement strand
GAAAGAAGCATAGACGCGGCACCGGCACAACATACCCATTTTCTGCCCCATCTGTCCGAAAGGCATCCGGTAGGAAGTTCCAAAAGTGTAATGGATATATTCTGAATGGCAAAAAGGCTCATTGCCGCGACAAGATTACCGCAAACTTGTGCAAAAAACAAAATCTTTATCGGATAGAAAAGGATAAAATTATCCCAGAAGCTATACCAATGCAGATATTTTACATTCTTTTCCATTTTTGCACTTTCTGTTTGTCTTTAGCCGACTTATATCATCCACTGCCTTATAATTCAACGAAATTTTATCAAAGTCAAACAAAAAAAGCCGCCGGATTTTACTCCGACAGCTTTTTGTAATTAGGGTTAGTCTTCCTCCGGCGGATCCAGGCGATAGCCGCGTCTTTTACACTCTTCAGCAACTTCATCATCAAGTTGGTAAGCACTCAGCAACCAACCTTGAGAAATATAGAAATAAAGACTTCCTTCGTTTTTCGGCTCCAGCATGCGCTTGTGAAGCTCCTTGGGCAACGGATAACGAGAAAAGTATTCAACCGCCAAATCATTGGAATTCGGACAGTCAAACATCTGGTTCAATTCCTCAATATCCAGCTCATAGCCGCCCCAAATGCGCTCGCGTAAATCTGCCTCGGTTTCTTCAATAACCTTCTGTAGCGTTGGTCTCAAATATTCGTGCTTATCCAGAACAAACTCAATTTTTGAGTCCAAAACTCCAAACTTCGGTTCATTGAGAAAAATTTGCTTAGCCATTTCAGGGCCGCCATACCATAACAGATAAGAGATTGCACCGGCATCAAGATGATGTCCCTGCTTATGGAAAATGGCATACTGATTAAGACTCATTTCTTGTTGAGCTAACACACAGATATGCTTATCCTTCGCGCAAAACTTTACCCACTCATCAACCTGTTCAATAGAACTCAAATTGTAAAGACGTTTGGTAACAACCTTCTGCAGATAGGCTTCATTGCTTTCCGCAACAGCGTCTTTGACAACCTGTGAAATGTTCTCGTCACCGGTTATTTTGCTCATCTGTTCTTTGCTGATACCACAGCGCTCCACATAATCAAGCAAAATGCGCCGAATAACGCTCCCCGATTGACCGTTTTTGCTCTCAGCACAAACCTTTCCAACCAAAATAGCAAGTTGTGATTTAGGCAACGTGCCGTCCTTCATATACTCTTTGAGCAACTGCCGTTCTTTGCCTTCTTGGCAAGTCAGATCCAGAAGTGCGGTGAACAAATCATTGCGTTCTTTTAAGCCGTTTGCTAATTTCTTAAACGGATATACATAAATATTCCGCATCAAAACTGCCCACGCTTCTGGACTTAAAGACCACAAAACCTCTTCATCTTGTCGCACTTCGTTGAAGTAAATTTTCTGCTCTTGAACGGTATAGTTCTTGAGTAAATCCGGCGTAACCCACCATTTAGCCCACTTGAAAGGCCATTTCAGCGCCAAATAAGTATAAAACCTGCAGATGGTTTTGCCGCAATAGATCTCGTTGTGCACCAAAGTTGCCGTAAATGCCGGAGCCAATAAGTTGAAAACAAACAACACCAGGGGGTTAAAAAACACTGCAAACCAAAAAATTGCAGCCACATAAAACAAAATGTAAAAACACATTGTTGAAACGGGCACCATTTGGGGTGCAAATAATTTTGAAGTAGCCATAGTTGTAAAAATTAAGTGGCTCGCCCAGCTCCTCATAGGCAAAAATTAGTGAGATTATCAGGGGGAACTTGAATGCTGCCATAAAGCAGCTATCAGACAGATAACCTGCTTTACTTCTAACGAACATCATTTTGACTTATATTACATTTTTCATGCATTTACCTCTAGGCCACTAAAAACCTAACCCGATAAATAATAAATCATGATAATAGAATATCATTATACATAAAAGCAGAAATATTTTAGTTTTGGAACCAAAATTTGTCAAGAAAAAAAATAGCTCTTAGCTTAAGAATAGCAACCGCAAGCGATAAAATCCTTGACATTTCCTAAATTCGGTGCTATTAACGGCTTAATTTCAAATTGTTATGATATTATTCTTCTTTAAACACTATATATTTAGTTTAACGAAATTTGCATCGCACGAGAAAAAGTGGCAGACCAAGTGATTTTGGGATATACCAAAACGCCATTTGAATGCTAAACAGGAAATCTGCTCAATATCGCGGGTTGGTAAGAGGTTAAGCAATCCTTTCGTCCTTTTTCCTCCTTTCGGACGATAAAAGTTATAGCCGACAAATACGGATTGGGGTGATTCTTGCAAGTAGTGGCGAGCGAAAGCAAGCGTTCTTGAGGAATGTCAATAACTGTTAACGGGTGACAAGCGGCCCAAAGCATTTCAGATGTTTTCCTTAAACTGTCGGGCAGGTTCGCAAATGACCTCCCCAGAAGCAAGAACAATAACAAGCAGTTGAGTTGGTTTGGTAGCAACCATTCTCGTAATTTGCACATGAAAGCAATCTGCTTTAGTTTTTAGCTTAAGCCTTTGACACGAGTTGTCAGAGGCTTTCTTTTTTATTCCGAAAAAAAATTGTAGACTATTTTATTTCGTTGTAGCGAAAATAAAACTTTGCGCTTATATTATGAAACAGAGTAATTTAAATAAAGGAGATAGGCTTTGTTTTTAGGCTTTGCCGTCATCGGCCTGACTATTTTGACCGATCAGTTGAGCAAATATTGGATTTACACGCATTTAACGGCCGGACAGCCGATTATGTTCGGCGATTATTTTAATCTGGTCAAAGTCTGGAACACCGGTGTCAGTTTCTCCATGTTCAGCAACTATGGGCATTTGGGAGCAATTGTGCTGTCGGTTGCTGCGTTAGCGGTCTGCGCCTTTTTGTTGCGATGGATGCTCAAAGAAACCGACAAAATCAAAATTATAAGCCTCGGAATGATCATCGGCGGCGCTATCGGTAACGTGATTGACCGCGTGCGCTATGAAGCCGTGCTTGACTTTTTGGACTTTCATTATGCACAATATCATTGGCCGGCGTTTAATGTAGCCGATACCTGCATTTGCATCGGCGCTATGATATTGATTTATTTGGAAATTATAAACGGACAAAAGAAAGGATTGACAACAAAATGAAACATTTAAGTTTAATTGTGACCGGATTGGCCATTATTTTGGCGTTAAGCGCTTGCGGTTTAACCAAAAAAGATTTGGGAATGTCGCGCGAAGGACCGAATGCAGAACTGGTAAAGACCAATAATCCGCTGATTTTGCCGCCGGAATATAATGTGCGTCCGGCTAAAAAGATAAACACAAACACGGAAAAAGATGATACATCAACAAATGAATAAACTGGTTTTGGGCGCGCTTTTAGTTGCACTTTTGCGACAACCGGCAGCAGCCGATTTATTTAAAGCCACTGAATTTACATTGTCAAACGGTATGCGCGGTGTGGTGGTGGAAAATCATAAAGCGCCGATAATCAAACACATGGTTTGGTATCAGGTTGGTGCGGTTGATGAAACACCGGAACAGTTTGGTTTGGCACATTTGCTTGAACATTTGATGTTTCGTGGCACCACACGTGTAGAAAACGGAGAATTCAATCGTATTATCAATGAATTAGGAGCCGAAAGTAATGCCTTTACCGGCTACGACGTTACAGCTTATCACCAATTTGCCGATATCAAGCAGCTAGAAGCTTTGATGGCGCTGGAAGCTGACCGTATGCAGAACTTAAATTTAACCGAGCAAGATTTTGATTCTGAACAAAAAATTGTTTTTCAAGAGCGTAAACAAGTGGTAGAAAACAATCCTGCGGCGGCGTTTAACGAGCGTTTTAGCATGATGTTGCACGGCAATTCGCGCTACGGTCGGCCGATTGGCGGCTTTGATGCCGATATAAAAGGCTTAACTTTAGCACAAGCTCAGCAATTTTATCGGCAATTTTATGCACCGAATAATGCCATTTTGGTGCTTTCCGGCGATATTGACGCGCCAACCGCACAACAGTTGGCGGAAAAATATTACGGCATTGTGTCACCAAAAAATATCACACGCGCCGAACCCGATGAGAAATTCACCCCGTTTGCCGCCGATTTAACTATGGCATTGCCGAATATTCAATCGCCGAAAATTATTGATAAATATCTGTTACCGAATTATCGCCAACTCAGCGGCAATGTTTATGCCTATGCCGTTTTGGCCGAATATCTGGGTGGCGGCGAAACCTCGGCTTTATACCGCGATTTGGTACTGGAACAAAAAGTTGCCGTCGGCGTCAGTGTTGACTTCCATTTTGTAACACGCGGCAACAGTGTTTTCTCTGTTTCCATGTTACCGGCAGAAGATATATCTCCCGTTGAGGCGCGCGAATTACTGTATGCGGCCGTTACCAAAGCAATGTCCGGCTTGACCACCGAAAAACTAAAACAAACACAACGTAAAATGACCGCCGATTTAGTCTATGTTAATGATAATCCGGAAGATGCCGCGTATTGGATCGGCACTATGCTGTCAAACGGATTTAACTTGAGCGATATTGAAAATTATGCTGCCAATATTGAAAAAATAAATCTCAAAGATGTTCAGGCTGCTTATCGTGCAGTGATGCAGGCTTCCAAAACAAGCGGCACATTGTTGCCTGAAAATTATAAGGCACCGGCACCAAGACAAACCGTTAGCAACGGAGGTAAAAATGAGCAGAAGACACGCTAAACCAAAAGGTTTCGGATATTATTTCAGCCGAGTGGTATTGCTTGGTTTGTTTTTGTTCGGCGGCAAGATGTATGGCTCGCAGTTATGGGAATATTATAACAAACCGCCTAAACTGCCAATTGATGAGATTTTAGCTCAATCTCCGCTTAAAGATAAAAAATTTGCTTCAACGGTGCAAATCATTGCCACCGATAAGCTTAAGGCATATTTTATGGAAGAACATTCCAACCCGATTGTCAGTGTTGATTTTCGCTTTGAGCACGCCGGCGAGGCAAATGAGCCGGAAGATAAAGGCGGTATTACCACCATTTTGGCTGAAATGCTTACAGCCGGTGCCGGTAAATGGAATGAGCGCCAATTCAAAGACTTATGCGCCGAACACGGTATTAAAATCGGCTTTGCCGCGTCGCTTGACGATTTTATCGGCCATTTGCAATTTCCGCGCCAATATCAACAAACTGCCGTTGCACTGTTTCAAGCTGTCATCAAGCAACCGCATTTCAATGACGACTATCTGCAAACCGTGCAACAACAAATGTTGATGATGCAAAAATTGCAACAGGAACGACCGGAAAAAGTGCTGATGAATAAATATAAAGAATTTATTTTTGCCGGTCATCCTTATGAGCGCAATCCGCTCGGCACCGCCGAGAGTGTTTCTTCCATCACGCGTAATGATTTGGAAGATTTCCGTCAACAATATTTGGCCCAAGACAATCTAATTATCAGTATTGCAGGCGATTTAACCACTAAAGAAGCGGCAACATTACTACAAAACCTGTTTCAAAATCTGCCGGAAAAATCCATGGGCGAAAAACTGCAACCGCTTGATTTAACATCTGACGGCACCGAATATCCGATTGAACGAAAAAATGCACAGGCTATTGCCCAATTTTCAGCTGCCGGCACATTTCGCAACAATGTTGATTTTTATCCGTTGTATATGGCCAATTACATTTTCGGTGAGTCCGGATTAAATGCCAGACTAAATAAAGTAATACGAGAAGATAACGGCTTAACATACGGAATTTACACATATTTATCAATAACTGATGCGGTTGCGCAAATTCGCGGCGGTTTTTCAGCCACACCGGAAAATTTTACCGCCGCCAAAGATTTGTTATATTCCGAATGGCGGCGTTTGGCACAAGAGGGGATAAGCCAGCAAGAATTAGATGCTGCCAAAAAATCTCTTTTAGCCTCATATAATTTACGTTTTGCTGCAATTGATGATATAGCCGCAATGTTAACGATGATGCAAAAATTTAAATTAGGAGCCGATTTTTTGGATAAACGCAACGATTATATAACAGAGGTTTCACTGTTGGAAGTTAATGCCGCAGCAAAAAAATACTTTAATAATTTACCGGATATCGTATATATCGGTGCTATCACTTCGGAGGATAAAAAATAAAATGTTTACAAAAAAAGAAGATAAAACGTGGCGCCATTTACAACATTTACAAGATAAATTTGCTAAAATCCATCTTCGCGATTTATTTGCCGGCGATCCGTTAAGAGCCGAAAAATATTCACTGCAACTGGAAAACATGCATGTTGACTACTCCAAAAATTTGATTAACGACGAAATTATGTGTCATTTGTTTGCTTTGGCGCGTGAGCGTGGTTTGGAAGATAAGATTAAAGCCATGTTTGGCGGTAAAAAAATCAATCAGACGGAAAACCGTGCCGTTTTACATATTGCCTTGCGACATCGGCAAAAAACACCGATTTATGTTGACGGACGTGATGTTATGCCGCAAATCAACACCGTGTTGGAAAAAATCCGTGATTTTTCGGAAGCTGTGCGTTTAGGCCGATTTACCGGTTATACCGGCAAAAAATTAACTGATATTGTCAATATCGGCATAGGCGGTTCCGATTTGGGCCCGTTTATGGCGTGTGAAGCTCTAAAACCTTATTGGGCTAAAGACATTCACTGCCATTTTATTTCCAATATTGACGGCACCGCTTGCGCCGAAGTGCTGAATAAACTCAATCCGGAAACCACTTTGTTTATTGTGGCCTCAAAAACATTTACCACCATTGAAACCCTGACTAATGCCAAAACCTGCCGCCACTGGTTAACCGAAGCTTTGGGCGAGCATGCCGTTGCCAAGCACTTTGTGGCACTTTCAACCAACAAAGCTGAAGTTGAAAAATTTGGCATCAATGCTGAAAATATGTTTGAGTTTTGGGATTTTGTCGGCGGTCGTTATTCCATGTGGTCAGCCATCGGACTGATTATCGCTATTGCTATCGGCTATAAAAATTTTGAGCGCCTGTTGGAAGGTGCAAATGCCATGGACGAACATTTTGCCAACACTCCGCTGGAACAAAACATTCCGGTTGTTTTGGCACTCATCGGCATCTGGTATAATAATTTCTATAACATTCACCGTTATGCGGTCATTCCTTATGATCAATATTTACAATATTTTCCGGCCTATCTTCAACAGCTAGACATGGAAAGCAACGGCAAATCTGTAACTTTAGATAATAAATTTGTAAATTATGCCACCGGACCGGTATTGTTCGGCGGCGCCGGAACTAATGTGCAACACTCGTTTTTCCAACTTTTGCATCAGGGCACCGAAATCGTGCCGATAGATTTTATCATTCCGGCTATTTCGCATAATGAAATCGGTAATCATCATCAGATTTTGCTGTCAAACATTTTGGCGCAGGGCGAAGCTCTTATGCATGGCAAAACCGAAGAAGAAGCTGCCTTAGAATTGGAAAAAGCCGGTAAATCAAAGACTGAGATTGCGCGATTGAAAAAATATAAAAGTTTCAGCGGTAATCGGCCGTCTACGACGATTATATTTAAAAAAATTGATCCTTATGCGCTCGGACAACTTGTGGCCATGTATGAACATAAAGTATTTACTCAGGGCGTTATCTGGAACATCAATTCGTTTGACCAATTCGGCGTTGAGCTGGGTAAACAGTTGGCGTTAAACATTTTGCCGGAGATTGAAGGCACAGCGTTTGGCGTAGAGCATGACAGTTCAACCGCCGCGCTCATCAATTACATTAAAAAAATACGCAAATAACAGGATAAACTACCGATGAGTATTCGCGTATTACCTTCTAATTTAATTAACCAAATTGCCGCCGGTGAAGTTATTGAACGGCCGGCTTCGGTGATTAAAGAATTGGTAGAAAACGCATTAGATGCTGATGCACACAAAATTGAAATAACCCTGACGGCAGGCGGTAAAAACCTGATTATTGTCAGTGATGACGGTTGCGGTATGTCGGCTGAAGAATTGGCTTTGGCTGTTGAGCGACATGCCACATCAAAACTACCGTCAGATAACTTGTTTGACATCAACTTTTTCGGTTTTCGCGGTGAGGCTTTGCCATCAATAGCTTCGGTGGCACGTCTTACAATTATATCACGACAAAAAGAGGCTGAAAGCGGCTGGCAAATCAGCGTTAACGGAGGAGAAAAGGGCGATTTACAACCGGCGGCGGCAAATATCGGCACCCGCATTGAAGTGCGTGACTTATTCTATACCACACCGGCGCGGCTGAAGTTTTTGAAATCAGATGCCGCCGAAACCGGTCAATGCATTGACACCATACAGCGTATAGCCTTGGCTCATCCTGATGTGGCTTTTTATGTATATTGCGACGGCAAAAAGCGTTTGGCTTTGAATATTTGCACCGGCGAACCGCAAATAGCCGCCCAAACCCGCATGACCGATGTTTTAGGCACAGAATTTGCAAAAAATTCAGTGTCTGTCAATGCTCAAAACGAATTCTGCCGTATTCACGGCTGTGTCAGCTTACCGACTTATCATAAAGCCAATTCGCTGGCAGAATTTTTGTTTGTCAACAACCGGCCTGTGCGCGATAAACTGATTTTAGGTGCCATCAAAGGAGCTTATCAAGATATGATGATGGTCGGTCGTTATCCGGTTTGCGCCATATTTATTGATGTGGAACCGATGTATGTAGATGTTAATGTGCATCCGACCAAAGCTGAAGTGCGCTTTTATGATAACGGTGCCGTGCGTGGTTTGTTGGTGAGTGCCATTCGCCAAGCATTAGGAGTCGGCGGCAGACATAGTGCCGAAACCGGCAGTTTGCAACATTTATTGATGCAACATACCGAAGAAACATCGTTTTCCGATAATGAGCCAAATGACCTATCGGCAGCATCACCGCAAAGCAATTTTCTTTATGAATCGCCGGCACTGAAAAATACCCGCTATGCCGCCACATACGGCATACATGGCAGTCATGCTCGGCGCTCGGCATATAATGCGCCCGAACTGATGCATGATTTTTCGCTGCGCACACCGGAAGAACCTTTACCGCAAACTATAGAAGAAGTCGGCGAACTCGGACTGGCTAAAGCACAATTTCATAACACTTACATCATTGCGCAAACTGAAGACAGCTTGATTATTGTTGACCAACATGCCGCGCATGAACGCATCACTATGGAAAAAATGAAACAGGCGATGGCCAAACACGAACATCAGCCGTCGCAAATGCTGTTATTGCCGGAAGTAGTAGATTTAAGCCTGAGCGAAAAATCTGCACTGTTGGAATATACCGAAACACTGGCTGATTTGGGTTTAGATATTGAGGAATTCGGCAACACGGCCGTTTTGGTGCGTGCAATACCGGCACTTTTGGGCGATACTGATGTGCAAACCCTGATTAAAGATTTGGCAGCCGAAATCAGCGAATGGGGCAGTGCTTATGCCTTAAGTGATAAAATTCATCATATTTGTGCCACCATAGCTTGTCACGGTTCGGTGCGGGCAGGGCGCGCATTGAACATAGAAGAAATGAATCGCTTGTTACGTGATATGGAAAAAACCGAGCATTCCGGTCAATGCAATCACGGTCGACCTACATACGTTAAAATTAAACTTGAAGATATGGAAAAACTCTTTGAACGTCGTTAGAAAATTTCGTGTAAAAATAGAATTTGCACTAGACATTTATACATAAAATGCTTAAATTAAACCTGACAGTTCAAAAATAAGAATGAAAAATAAAAAAATAAGGAATAATAACAATGAACAAAGTGCAAAGTGATTTTTTTGAAGATATAATTGCCGAAAAGATAGCCGTAACGGTATTTTTGATTAACGGCGTTAAATTACAAGGTATTATCACCAAACAAGATGAAGAAAGCCTGTTATTGCGACGCGACGGCCACACACAGCTGGTATATAAGCACGCTGTTTCAACCGTTATGCCGAGCGTGGCGGTAAATATTGCTGACGAATAGTGATAGAAATTCAAACAAATACAAAAGTTAAAACCGGCGTTGTTTATCCCCAAACGGATAATGCGCCGCAGTCGCTTACACCGCAAAGCCGCTTAGCCGAGGCCGAGGGCCTGGCTCGGGCCATTGATTTAGATGTGGTTTACAGCGAAGTCAGCCGCGTCAAAGAAATTAAACCGGCAACTTTTTTCAGCCGCGGTTGGTTGGAACGCATAGCCCCGATTGTTACCGAAAAAGAGATTGAACTGCTGGTAATTGACGCTAAATTAACACCAATTCAGCAACGCAATTTAGAACGCGAACTAAAATTGAAGGTTATTGATCGCACGGCGCTGATACTGGAAATCTTTGGGGAACGCGCGCAAACCAGAGAAGGGGTTTTGCAAGTAGAATTGGCGCATCTGACCTATCAGCGATCACGTTTGGTGCGCAGCTGGACTCACTTGGAGCGTCAACGCGGCGGTGCCGGTTTTTTGGGCGGACCGGGCGAAACACAAATTGAACTTGATCGCCGCATCATTGATGATAAAATTATCCGCATCAAAAAAGAACTGGAAAAAGTCAAACAAACGCGTGGCATTCAACGCGGTGCCCGGCGCAAAGTGCCGTATCCGGTAGTGGCACTGGTCGGTTATACCAATGCCGGCAAATCAACGCTGTTTAACTATTTGACACAGAGCACTGTTATGGCCGCCGACATGCTTTTTGCCACACTTGATCCGACCATGCGCAAAGTAAAATTGCCCAGTGGCATGGAAGTGATTTTTTCCGACACGGTAGGCTTTATTTCCGATTTACCGCACGAATTGGTCATGGCCTTTCGCGCCACATTAGAAGAGGTTTTGGCATCTGATGTCATTTTGCATGTGCGCGATGTCGCCAATCCTGATTTTGTTGCCCAAGGACGTGATGTTTTGGCGGTCTTGGCTCATTTGGGTCTTAAAGACATAGAGCAGGCAGAAAATTATCTTGAAGTCTTAAACAAAGCCGATTTATTGCCGCCGGAAGAACAAACTCATTGGCAGACTAAATGTGCACGCAGCACCAATCAAATATTGATTTCGGCACAAACCGGAGTAGGGACCGACCTTCTGTTGCGCCAAATCGCCGACCGATTATTGGCAGCGCATCAAACAACCGAAGTAACTTTACCGGCCGGTGAAGGCAAAATTGCCGCTTGGTTACATCAAAACAGTCAGATCCTAAAGGTTGAAAATTGCGCCGAAGAGAATACTTATAGCATTAACATCAGTGTGCCAAATCTGGCGCGACTGCATAAATTAGTGGAAAATAATCAGGCTATAAGAATAAGGAAGGCATAAATGCAAAAAAACAGGTGGATTTTGGCAGAACTGGCAGGAACAGCCCTAATAATCGGATGTCACAGTTTTTATCCGTCGCAGGCTGCATATCAACAAAAATTAAATGGCTGGATAGGCAAAAGCGCCGAAGAATTGTATGACACATGGGGATTTCCGCCGCAAACAACACCGCAGGGAGATAATAAAATCATGGTCACTTATTTTTATTCGGCAGACGCGCCGATAGATGATGATTATGAACCGTATGCCGGCCAATTAAGCTATAATGCCATGGCCGTGCCGACCTTTGGTTTATCATCGGCCGAACCGCCGCTTTATTATTGCCAAACTTCATTTATTTTGCACAATGATGTGGTGGTTGATTTTAATTTCAGCGGTGATGATTGCAAATAACATAAACATGCAAATATAAAATGCAGAATAATCATCATAAATTCATCGCATATCAAAAATAGGGAGTAAAGGCAAACGCATATATGCTTACGCTTATATGATACATAAAACGCTCTTATAAATTTGTCGCATAATGTATATTATGTATAGTTTTATATCAAAGTAAATGCTTCTTGCGGTTAATCTTCGTTTTCCAACTGTTTAGATTCGCCATCGTCTTCTTCAATTTCATGATCATCAATTGAATAACCTGTAGCACGAATGGTGCGAATAAAATCCGGTCCGAATTCATTTAATGATTTACGCAAGCGCCGAATATGCACATCAATCGTGCGCATTTCTACATACACATTATTGCCCCAAATTTCGCGCAGCAAATCCTGACGGCTGAAAACTTGGCGAGGATGCGCAATTAACAGCTGTAAAATCCGAAATTCCGTCGGGCCGATACGCACATAATTTTTGCCGCGAAAGACCTTTTTTTCTACCATATTAAGCACAATATCCTGAAAACAATATTCTTTTTTGGTCGGTGCCATCGTTGTGCTCACTCGTCGCAAATTGGTTTTAATGCGCGCCAACAATTCCGGCACCGAAAAAGGCTTGGTCACATAGTCATCTGCGCCGGCCGAAAGCCCGACAACTTTATCTTCCTCCTGCCCTTTGGCGGTCAGCATAATAATCGGAATATTCTTCAACTCCGGATTATTGCGAATAATTTTACAAAGCTCCAACCCCGAAATTTCCGGCAACATCCAATCAAGTAAAATCAGTGATGGTAAATGTTTTTCAACTGCGGAAATTACCCTGTTACCATGAGCCACCGTAATTGTTTGATAGCCGGCGCGCTCTAAATTATATTTCAGCAAAAGTGCAATTGCCTGTTCATCTTCCACAATCATAATTGTTGCCATTATTTTTCTCCTGCCTGTTTTAATTTTTGAATAATCTGCGCCGGCTCTTGAGCTTTAAAAATAGCACTTCCGGCCACTAAAGCCGTTGCCCCGTTTTGCACACACTGTGGTGCTGTTGCAAGATTTATACCACCATCAACTTCAAGCTGTATTGAGCGCTGTCCGATTAAATGTTGCATTTGTTTAATTTTATCAAGTTGCGAAGTCATAAACGCCTGCCCGCCAAACCCCGGTTCCACAGTCATAATCAATACATTATCAAGTAAATCAATATAAGGTTCTATGACGTCTGCCGGCGTTTGCGGTTTTAGTGATATGCCGCATTTTATACCTTGCATTTTAATGGCTTGCAAAACCTGTCGCACATTAACACATGCTTCGTGATGCACAGTCAGCATATCAACTCCGCAACCGGCAAACATATCCACAAACCGTAGCGGTTCGTCAACCATTAAATGCACATCAAAAAACAACCTGCTATACGGTCTGAGTTGACGCACCATATCCGGCCCAAAACTTAAATTCGGCACAAAATGTCCGTCCATAATATCAAAATGAAGCCAATCGGCACCGGCTTTTTCCACCATTGCCACTTGCTGTCCGATATCTTTAAAATCCGCTGCCAATAAACTGGGTGCAATCAAAACCATTTTCAGCTTACTCCTTTATTGTAGGCCATTATATTGTTTGAAAGTTAAATTGTGGTAAAAAATAAATACATAAAACGGTAAAAGTAGTCGCCTATTCAAAAATTATTTTGACAAATTTTTATTTTTTTGTAAAAAAAACTTGCTTTTACCCTAAAAATCAATTATTATGAATATAAGAATATTGTGGAGAAACAACATGGTGTCCGGCACAGTTCAAAAAAGAGAAACTAAAACAGCTATACGACAGCAGACCGTAACTGTTGATATTGTGCCGGAAAAATCTGCAACAAAAATTGTTGAAATGCCGAAAACAGATTATCAAGAAGCATTGCAATTTATCAATCTTCTTATTAAATCATCCAAACAAAAAACGGATGATACGCGCTTTATGTATGGAAATAAAACAACACAAGTTCAAGAATTTAATGAAAACTTAGATAAGCGTCTTACCGAAACTTTACCACAAATAAAAGCAGCATTGGAACAAGGTTTAACAATACACATCAGTTATCGTGATTCGGAAAACACAATACCGCATTCATTAAAATTTGTTGATAAAAACGGCCAAAAACAAGGTCCGGCAATTTACGATTATCCGCCAAATTTTAATATGCCTGTTTCAATCGGTATCATAGAATACAAAGATGATAAAATTGTAAAAAATGATGACATGACATATAACCCGATTAAGGAATACGCACATGCGGTTGAAGAGCGCAAAAAATTCTTAGATGAACGTAAAGCCGATTTGGAACACCCTACTCCGATTATATCGGAGCCAAGTATTATTGATAATATTCGCCGACAAAAGTTTTTTGTAGAAAAAGCAATCAACCGCAATATTATCAATCCGTTAAAAGATAAAATTAAAAATAAGGTAAAAGATATTTTCCGCAGCTGAAATATATCAAATTGTTCAAATTATTTGCAAAATACATAAAAATTTTACTTGCAATCAGGTAAAATATTTGTTATTTATTTGTTTGCTTAACATAAATTGGGGGTATAGCTCAGCTGGGAGAGCGCAACGTTCGCAATGTTGAGGTCGGGAGTTCGATCCTCCCTATCTCCACCAATTGAAATAAAAAGACGGGGGTTTAGCCCCGTTTTTTTGTTTTTTTTATATAGTATAGGAGGATCGAACGACCGACCGTAGGAAGGGAGCCGGAGGATAAAAAACAACCTCTAAATGTTGTTTTTTGACGACGGGCGAAGACCACTTAATGAGATGACGCGGTAGCGACAACGAATATAGTGGACGAGTGACCGAAGCAAGCCAAAGGCGCTGCAAGAAGATCCTCCCTATCTCCACCAATTAAAATAAAACGGTCGCCTATGTGGCGGTCACTTTGTTTTCAGTATATTTTATCCACAGTAGATTATATTATAATATTTTGAAAATGCGTAATATACTTTAATGAATAATATTTTTATTATTTTAAACTTGATTTTTCTAATTTTCTGTGATATATTTCTTATTATAAAACATTTGAAAACAATTGAAATTTTAAGAAAGTGAGGATAATATGGTTAATGAATTAAGAAAAAATATAGGTCGCAGTATGCGGTATGTGGATATGAATGAGCAAATAGATAATCAGATAAAAGAGCTTGAAAAACGGACTTTTTTTGATTTGAATGCGGAAGCGCAAATCAATGCATTGAAACAGCAAAAGGCGGTCAATGAACAACTGATGCGTCAACCGATGACGGCGCAGGAATATGAAGAATATGACGATAATGGCGAATATATCGGACATCAGACAATGGTGGCGCAAGCGCAGAATCTGATACCGCAAGCGCAAAATTATACGTCGCAAAATAACGGCATCGGGCGAATGGCGATGGACGGTATTAATCATCTGGCGCAAGGTATGACTTTGGGATGGAGTGATGAGTTACACGGTGTTATGGGCGGTGTAAAGAATATGTATGAGAATTGGCGGGGCAATAATTTAACAGGCGATAATTACATTGATACATTTAAGCAAGGATATCAGGAATATAGAGATGCTTCGCGGCAAGAATTGAACGACGGTTATGTGCGCAATCCGGTTTTATCAGGCTTAGCGGAAATCGGCGGAGCATTAGCTTCTCCGATAAAACCATTTTCCGGAATGACCGGCGCTGCCACTAATGGCGTTATTGGCGGTGTCGGTATGACTGATACCAATAATCCTGCCGAATATGCCTTAAATATAGGCTTAAATACTGCCGGAAGTGTTGCAGGGGAAAAGTTTGGTAGTATGTTGGGACAGAGATTGCAAAATTTGCAATTTGGTTTTTCAAATTTAAGTAAACCAATACGAGTATTTACCAAAGCCGGTTCCAATGGCCTAACTAACCAAATAAATAGTTGGAGAAAAGATGAAACAACAACAGATTACTGAAACTAAAAAAAAGTTACAATATATTATAGAAAATCGCTTAGTCAACATAATTATTCAGACTTTTGCTGTTTTTATGTTTTATTGCGCTTTTGTTCTCAGAGATTGGTTGGGAATGTTGTTAACTTGTTTTCCTCTCAATTTATTGATTATTTATAAAATAGTATATTTACTTACTAAAAAGAAACTAAATAATGTTTGTCAGAATTTACTGACTTTACTAATATCTATTATTTATTTATTATACATATGGCAGCCCTTGACAGATGGAACAGTCGGAAATGCAATCAGAGAAATGACAGGTAACGGATGATATGGCAGGAATTGAACGACGGCTATGTGCGCAATCCGGTTTTATCGGCAGGAGCGGAAATCGGCGGAGCTGTTATGTCACCGATTAAAATACATACGCCGCGCGGTTATACCGGAAATATCTCAAATAACAAATTGTGAATTATCGGGAAATTAGCGTTGCCAATAAGACAAGTTTCAGCTAAGCTATAAGCAATTTAGCAAAATAAATTATTAAAGCGAGGTGCCAAATGAAACAGATTTCAGTCATCGGTTGCGGGCGTTGGGGAACGTTTTTAGGCTGGTATGCCGCCAATTATTGCGATATTGACAGCGTTTTAATGTATGGATTGGCCTCTTCCGCCACCTATAATGCGCTCAAAAATACGCGTCAAAACGAATATTTGCGCCTTAGCGATAATATGTTTTTAACCTCGGATATGGGCGAAGCCTTACAAAACGACTTCATCATTATTTCCATTAACTGTCAAAATTTGCGTGATTTAGCTAAGCAAATCAATGCCTATCCGGTTGAAGGTAAGACATTTTTGCTGGCTATGAAAGGTTTGGAGCAGCCGTCGGCAGAAATTTTGGCTGATGTGTTTTTAAGCGAGTTTCCAACGCAAACAGTGCATGTGGCGACGCTCGGCGGTCCGGGGCATGTGGAAGACTATATGAAAAAAGTGCCGTCGGCGGCGGTAATTGACAGCTACGAGCCAAAAGCTCAGGATTATGCTATTAAATTGTTGCAAAGTGATTTAATCCGCTTTTATTACGGCACCGATATTATCGGCAATCAGGTCGGCGCGGCGCTGAAAAATGTGGTCGGTTTGGCAGCCGGCATTTTGGACGGGCTTGGTTGGTATGGCTTAAAAGGCGCATTGATGGCCAGAGCGCCGGTTGAAGTGGGGCGGCTGATTGCCTTTAAGGGCGGTAATCCGGCTTCGGTTTACGGTTTGGCGCATTTGGGTGACTATGAAGCTACATTGTTTTCACGCAACAGTCATAATCGGATGTTTGGCGAAATGTTTGCCAAAGGTGAACGCTATGGCAAATTGGCCGAAGGTGTGGACACATTGCGCGCGGTGAAAGCCATTGCTGACCGTGAAAACATAGATATGCCGATTTGTCAGGCTTTGTATAAGGTGATTTTTGAGGAGGCAGACATTAAAGCTACCATTCGCGGTTTGTTTGAGCGCTCGTTGAAAAAGGAATTTGAGCCGCGCGAAAAATAGGCATTGCTTTTTTGCTTGCAAATTCAATAAAAGCGTCTATGATAAGCTTATCTGTTTGATGAAACAAAAACAAATTAAGGAGATTATGATGAAAAAAAGTTTGCTGTTGGCGTTTACGTTTTTATACGCCCTGCCCGTTCACGCTTCGGTGCAAGATTTGATTGATAGCATTAAAAACAAAGATTTGGCGCAGGCTGAAACCCTGCTTAAAAACGGCGAAAATGTGAATGCCGCCAACGAACAAGGCAATACGCCGTTACACTATGCGGTGGCGACAAATAATGCTGATATGGCGCGGCTTTTGTTGCAATACGGTGCCGATATGAATGCCGAAAATACAAAGGGTTGGAGCCCGCTGAAGATTGCACAGACCAAAAATGTGGCCGAAGTGACCGAAGTTTTGGTGGAAAAGCTGAATGCGCCGGCGGTGGCTGAAGTAAAAGCGGTTAAAGAAACAGCACAAAAAGTGACGCAAAATGTGGCTCAAAATGTGGCACCAAAAGTTAATGCCGCGGTTAAAACGGTTGAAACCGAAGCTGCAAAAGAAATTGATGATGCTGCCGAAAATGCGGCTTTGTTAGATGATGCAATGCAGGCGGTGGAGCAAGCGCGTCAAGAGGCTAAAAACTCTGAAGCGGCACGTTTGGCGGCTGTGGAAATTAAAAATAAGGCTGAGGCGGCGTTGACCGAAGCCGAAGAAAAAATTGCCGATTTAGAACAGAAAAACAAAGATTTAGAAAAAACTGTGGCCGACCAGAAAAAAGAGCTGACTGCGGCGGCGGAAAAATTAAAAGCGGCTCAAACGGCAACAGCAACAACGGCGGCTAAGGCGGCGTCTAAGGCCCCTGCCCCTGCGGCTAAAACCGCGCCGGCTCCGAAAGTTGCAACAAAAGCCGCTCCGAAAGCCGCTCCGGCTCCGAAACCGCAACCGCCGGTGAAGTCTAAGCTGAACAGCGCCATGACGGCCGGTGACGAGGAAGTTATTTATTGCTTGAACATTCTCGGTCAGGTTGAGAATCCGAACATGGTGCAAGCGGCCGGATTTTATGCTTCGAACGTTGGTATCAGCCACGCGCGCTATAACGAAATTGCCGCGCTGGCCAACGGATTTTATTCCGGCGCGAAAGAGGCTGAGCTGAAGTCGGTGAACGACCAATGCGCTAAAATCATTACGCCGGCCAATGCGCAAAAGCAAAATCAGATTATTCGCAGTTTGAATATGGCGCGCGGTCAATAGTTCGCGCGCATCGGCGTTTATTTCACCTCCCCTTGTGTGGCAAAGCACAAGGGGATATTTTTGTGCAAAAATTGTGAATTTGTTTGTTGAAAAGCGTGTGATAAGTTGTTGATTTAATGTGGTTAAGTATGTGTATAACCCTGTGGATAAGTCTGTGGATAAAATTGGAAAGATGAATAACGACGGAGAAAATAATAAAGTCATGCCTCCGCACGTTGTGCGGGGATAAAATATAAAAGTCATGCCCTGCACTGCGTAAGCAGCAGCGAAGCTCGTGAGTGAAACGACCGAGGTAAGGCATCTGCAAATTCTTTTTTTTATAAGGATGGATTAGCCCCTCCGGCTCCCCGCTTGCGGGGAGAGAACAGATTTGAAGATCGCTTGACGTTCAGACTGGCGCTGAACGAGCGATGACATTTTATGTTAAAAGTGCAGAGCACCGAGGCATGACAATTTTTAAAGAGTATCGTCTTTAAAACATATACCCCTATATTTTAGTTCATAAAAAAAAGCACAAAAAAGTGCATAAAAAGTAATAAACTTATTGACATCTATAATATAAATATTATAATCCGTGTCATCATAAACTGTCTAAACAGGCAGCTTATGTTTGTATGCATATTAACATAAGCTGTTGTTCTTAGGGAGTTTT
>JAEEGL016299991.1_pt1 | contig 19040 bp, 13 predicted proteins | sample 9134231 | NCBI WGS metagenome assembly JAEEGL01 (sample SAMN16246548, study PRJNA631951) | gut metagenome | biome: gut microbiome; feature: rumen; material: fiber-attached | host: Bos | place: Iran: Karaj | collected 2018-10 | reverse complement strand
TTCCTGTTGACGGTATCGTTATCGTTACATCTCCGCAGGAGCTTGTTTCAATGATAGTCGAAAAGGCTGTAAAAATGGCAAAGCTCATGAATATACCAATACTCGGTATCATTGAGAATATGAGCTATTTTGAATGTCCCGACTGCGGAAAGCGTCACAGCATCTACGGCGAGAGCCATATTGAGGAGATAGCTGCACAGTACGATATACCTGTACTTGCAAAGCTCCCTATCGACCCACAGCTTGCAAAGCTCTGCGATCAGGGTACTATAGAGCTCTTCGAGGGCGAGTGGCTCACAGAAGCTGCCGAGAAGATAGTTTCAATGGAGAAGTAATTAGTTTATAGTGCTTAGTGCATAGTTATTAGTAAGGGCGGAGATTATCCGCCCTTTTGCTATGTTTATGGGCGCACAGTGTGCGCCCGAGCTGTTAGCCATTAGCCGTTAGCTTGTATGGAACGCCGCCCTCGGCGTTCCGCGAATTCCCATAAAATATAAATGACCGACTGTAGGGACGCCCACCGGGCGTCAGTTTCTATCAAATAATAAAAAGGGCGGATAATATCCGCCCCTACTATTTGAATCGTAATTCGCGGACTGCCACAGGCAGCCCCTACACATTATATGTTTTATTCGCATAGTTTCTCTCGGGCGAGCGGAACTCGCCCCTACAATTATGAATTATCTATACTTATAGACTGTGGCTGCTTCAAATCCGTCCAATAGAGTAGTCATTCTTCCGAATGCCATGCCTGTGCCCTTTGCAACGCAGTTTATGGAGTCCTTGGCGATATTGCAGCTTATACCAAGTGTACGCTTGATGAGCTGAGTAAGTCCGCCTAAAAGCGCACCGCCGCCTGTGAGAAGAAGTCCGTTATCGTAGATATCTCCCACAAGCTCGGGGGGAGCATCTTCAAGCACCTTTCTGATAGCTTCCATGATAGTGAAGGTGTCGTCCTCAATAGCTTCAAACAGCTCTGTTTCACTGAGAAGCACCTGTGCAGGCAGTCCTTTGAGGAGACTTCTGCCCTTGACGATATATGTCATTTCATCGCTTGGATCGTAGAGGTTGCAGAGCTCTATCTTTACTTTTTCGGCAGTTCTTTCGCCGATAAGGAGCTTGTACTTGTTCTGCATATACTTGATGATAGAGCGGTCAATAGCGTTGCCTGCCACCTTTACGGTATGGGAAGTAACTACGCCGTTCATGGAAACGATAGCAACATCGGTAGTACCGCCGCCGATATCTACAATCATATGTCCCTTAGCCTTTGTGATGTTGACTCCTGCACCTATCATAGCCGCGATAGGCTCCTGTATGAGGTATACCTGTCTTGAACCCGCGCTCTTTGCAGCTTCTACAACTGCACGGCTCTCGATATCAGTGATGAAAGATGGGATACATATAACGATACGTGGCTTTACAAGCTGCTTGCCTGTAACTTTGAGAATGAATTCACGTATCATGCTGTGAGTCAGGTCATCGTCTGAGATAACGCCCTCGCTTATAGGACGCTTAACAGCGATATAGTCGGGATTTCTGCCTATCATCTCGTAGGCTTCCTTGCCGACAGCCAGAACCCTTTCAGTTCTTGTATTGTAAGCAATAACGGAGGGCTCGCTGAGAACTACTCCCTTATTGCCCATAGTCATAACGATATTGGAAGTACCGAGGTCGATACCGATATCAGTGTTTGCCATTTTTCTCTTCCTTTCTTACTGCTCAAAGGGAGAAGCTGCTTTCTTCGTCCCTGCAAGCATATGGCGCAGGCAGGTATACCGCCTTGTGCGCTTGTTGTTGTCTACCATTTTATTTATATTCTCCTCACTGCCGATGACTATGAGGAGCTTTTTTGCTCTTGTAACGGCTGTGTACAGCAGATTTCTGTAGCACAGCTTGTCAAATCCACCCATTATTGGGAGTATGACCGCTTCAAATTCGCAGCCCTGACTTTTGTGTACCGTAACTGCGTAGGCAAGGTCTACCTGTGAAAGCAGGTCGAATGTATATGTTGCTTTTCTGCCGTCAAAATCTATGACAGCAAGTGAGCTTCGGTTGTCTATGCTTATGATGCGGCCGATATCGCCGTTGAATATGCCTGCGCCCTGTTCGCCTTCCTTTGACCATGTGATGTCGTAGTTGTTGCGTGTCTGCATTACCTTGTCGCCTTCACGGTATGTGTAGACGTAGCCTTTTTTCTCCTGCTTATTCTTGGCAGGGGGATTTATCTGATCCTGCAAAAGCTTGTTCAGCTCAACAGTACCCGTAACGCCCTTGCGAGACGGCGTAAGTATCTGTATATCCTCAGTAGGGGAGTATTTATAGGCTTTGGGCAGTCTTGTTTTTGTAAGGTCAACTATGAGCTGTAATGCCTGCTGATAGTCGGTACGCTTGAAGAAGAAAAAGTCCGAGTCCTTGCGCGTAAGATCGGGATATTCTCCTGCAACTATCTTATGTGCATTGGTAACTATACAGCTCTGCTGAGCCTGACGGAATATTTCTTTCAGCTCAGTAACAGGGACTATGCCGCTGTCGATGATATCACCGAGAAGATTTCCTGCACCTACTGACGGGAGCTGATCGCTGTCGCCAACCATTATAAGACGGCAGCCAAGCCTTACTGCGCGGAGAAGCTTCTCAAAGAGTACAACGTCTACCATTGACATCTCGTCTATAACGAGCACATCGCAGTCAAGGGGATTATTCTCGTTGTGAGCAAAGGTGAGCCTGTCGCCCGAGTCGTAGACTACTTCGAGCAGGCGGTGTATTGTCTTTGCTTCACAGCCTGCCAAATCGGACATACGCTTTGCAGCTCGTCCTGTAGGAGCGGCAAGGAGTACCTTCATACCGCGCTTCTCGAATATGGAGATTATAGCGTTGAGGGTGGTTGTCTTACCTGTACCGGGACCGCCCGTAAGTACCATAAGTCCGCGTGATACAGCAGTTGTTATAGCCTGACGCTGGAGCTTTTCGTATTTGATGTTATGCTCCTCTTCCTCGATATCAATGAGGGTATCATAGTTGAAATCCTCGGGCGAGGAGAAGTCTTTGAGAATGTGTATCCTGTCGGCAATGAAGCTTTCAGCATAGTAATAATCGGGGAGATACACGAATTCTATCTCATTTTTTATGTATTCAAACAGCTCGTCATCATCGAGAGCTGCGTTGTAAGCTGTGTAAAAGTCACTTTCGGACACACCGAGAGTGGACTGTGTTTTCTGTGCAAGGACTTCAAGGGGCAGGCAGGTGTGTCCGATACCGCCGTTAGCGCGGAGTATATACTGTATGCCTGCGATAATGCGCTTATTGTCATTTCGCGCGATGTGCAGGTCGTGAGCGATAGTGTCGGCACTGTTGAAGTCGAGCTCAATGTAGTCAGTGCAGAGCAGATAGGGATTGAGCCTGAGAAGTGTCATTGCGTCCGAGCCGTATTTCCTGTAGGCGTTCATGGCGTATCTTGACTTCACCTCGTACTGTGAAAGAAAAGCCATAAGATTGCGCAGGCAGAAGAGCTTCTGAGCTTCTGCGGCTATCTCATCGCACTTTTTAGGCGATATGCCCTTTATCTCAGCAAGTCTGAAGGGAGCATTCTCCATTATATCAAGAGTGCGGTCACCGAATACCTCAACTATCTTCTTGGCAAGCCCCGGACCTATGCCCTTGACTGCTCCCGAAGCAAGGTATTTCTCTATATTCACAACAGTTGCAGGTAGCTTTCTCTCGCAGTAAACTGCACTGAACTGAGTGCCGAAGCGCGGGTGAGTGATGTAATTTCCCTCGAGGATAAGTCCTTCGCCCTCTTCAATGTCGCCAAGCTCTCCCACAACGGTGATAAGCTCGCCGCCTGCATCGAGGTCCAGAACGATATAGCCGTTATTTTCATTTTTATAAAGGACATTTTCTACCGTGCCCTCAATATGAAGGACATCATGCTCCAAGCTTTTCACCTCTGCACACAAAAATACATCTTATATTATAACATAAAAGCAGAAAAATAGCAACAGGCGCGAAGAAAAATTTGCCTGATATTTGATCATGACGCGAAAATGGCAGCGGGGGCTCCCCGCTTATAACATAAAAGCAGAAAAATAGCAGCAGTCGCGGAGAAAAAAGATGTTTATTTTTTATAAGGACTTCTTAGATATGCTTCTATATCCTCGGGAGATATGAGTTCTGCGGAGTGATAACGGTCACAGAACTCACTGCACAACCGCAATTGCTCGGCACTTCCGCCGTAGTCTATGAGCAGTATTGTATCAGCTATGAGACTTCCGTCCTCAATTATGGAGGAAAGGTATTCAAGACGCTCCGAAAGCTCCGTATCGTTAGAAAAAACAGGGATAACAGTGCATAGGGGATAGCTTTTTCCTTTGTGCTTCGAGCATATAAAAAGGCATATGAGCTCCGCTGCGGCGATAACAGCAACAACTATTATGGCGATCATCTCGGGTGTTCCCATTTTCACCACTCCTTTCGCACTATTATATGCACCGAGCAGGTGAATGGTTACGAAAAAGCTCCCTAAAAGGGAGCTTTGTTTTATATGAGTTTGTTAACGTACGGTATGAATTTAAGGACTTTTGTTATCAGATAAGAGATAACGAGAGTAAGCAGACAAACGCCTATAATTGATATCGTACCGCCGTGTTCAAAGGGGTTGAACTTCATAACAAGGAATATATATCTGAGTACAGCCATATGCAGAAGATAGATGCCGAAGGAGCAGCTGTCAAGCTCTGCGGCTATCTTGTCAAGAACAGGTACAGGCTGATTTTTAGTCTTTCGGAAGTAACCGAAGGCTCCTATTGATGCAGCAACATAGAGTGGGAATGAGTAGACTCCGAGAAGATTTATCATCTTGCCGCTTGTTTCGGGAGCTTCTGCCGAATTGCTGTAAGCATGGACAGTCAGCATTGCGATTATACCGAGGCATATCAGAAGCATAAGTCCGCTTGCTCTTTTCGGGAGCTTTATTATTCCCGTATGAAGAGCGTGGCCAAAGAAGAAGTAAAGCGGATAAACGGTATAAACGCAGATGTAAAACGGCAGCTTTTTTCCTGCAATGGTTTCTATAAACGGTACCGCGGATACAAATATCGTGTATACGAGCAGCATATATTTCAGCTGAGCTGCTGTAGCATTTCCGCTTATTATCTTGTATATCGGAAGCATGAGATACAGTGCGAAAAGCAAATAAATATACCACATATGCATCCAGCCGCTTCCGAAGAAGATAGCGTCAATTGAATCAGTGAACATTTCGCCAGCACCGCATTTTTTTATAAACACACCATCGAATATTGCGAACAGTACCGAAAAGACAATAAGTGCCACAGCCATTCGCAGTACGTATTTGCCGAAAAGCTTTTTCATTGAGAGCACACGCTTGCTGTCGAGCAATAGTGCTCCCGAAGCCATTACAAAGCAGGGAACAGCCCACATCATGCAGTTTCTCACAGCCATCATAGCACCCTGAGTATCTGCATTTTTTGAGTACATATTTGCTGCGAGGAAGGTGTGTAGTACAGTTACCGATATGCAGGCTAAAGCTTTAAGACGGCTCAGATATAGTATTCTGTTATTCATATATTATCAGTTGTTTGTTACGAAACCACTTCCGCAGCCTGCATCGGGATTTGTAGCAAAACCACTTCCGCAGCCAGCATCGGGATTTGTAGCGAAGCCACTGCCGCAGCCAGCATCAGGATTTGTAGCGAAACCGCTTCCGCAGCCTGCATCGGGGTTAGTAGCGAAGCCGCTGCCGCAGCCTGTATCAGGATTTGTAACAAAGCCGTTACCGCAGCCGTTGTCAGGATTTGTTACGAAGCCGTTTCCACAGCCGTTGTCAGGAGTCTGAACAGCGGGAGCCTGCTGCTGAACAGGTGCATATGTTGTTTCTTCAACGTATGATGCGTCAATGTTATTGTTTGCATCAGGGTCAAGCTCATGGATAGCCTCTGTAGACTCGGGAAGCATTGCAGTCATTTCTTCTGCACTCTTTGTATCTACCTTTTCCTTAGTTGTCTTTGAAGTGTACTTGATAAAGGTGATGCCGTCCTCGAGGTGTATCTCTGCTGAGTCAATGTCATCAAATGGGAAGTTGTGGAGAACAGCTTCGCTCTTGTCAGCAAACTCGATCTTTACAGAGTACTGAAGAGTAGCGACCTTATCTGAATCACCGTATGATACATCGCTTACCTTTTTAGGTACATAGTAAAGTGTACGCTTTTCGTTCTTTGCGAATGTATCCTTTTCCTCGAGCATATTCTCTGGATACTTTTCTTCTGTTTCAGCCTTTACTGTGAAGCTTACTATTTCCTTGTCGGTCTTGTTCTCAAGGTTTGCAACAAATACATCTGAACCTGTTGCTTTCTTGCCGATAAGCTTGTATTCCTCGGCAGCTGTTGTTGCCTCTGTAGTCGGTTCGGCAGTAGTTGTTACCGAGGTAGTTGTCTCAGGAACATTAGCAGCCTGTGTGACATTTCCGCAGCCTGTAAGCACAAGGGCAGAAATGAAAGCAAGTATTGCGATTTTCTTTCTCATAATATTATCTCCTTTTACTTTATCTCACTGATCTTCTCTAATGGCCATACTGTATGACCGTAAGTAAGTGCGAAGCCGTTTCCGCCTGTCTCTAATGTATAATCAGGGTCATAAACATAAGTTGTTCCGTTATCAATTATCTCAACCCAGCCGTGAGGTCCGTATCCGCCTACTTTAAGCGGAACCTGACCGCTTATGAGGTGAGCGTCATAGCCGAGAAGTCTTGCCATTTCGCAGAACATTGCAGCAAGTACATAGCAGTTGCCCTTAGCTACAGCGTTTGCATTTCCGTTTCTGGAGTTGAAGCCGTAATCGGCAGCCTTCTGTAATGTGAGCTTGCTTGCGTCCTTCTCCCACTCTACATATACAGCTGTTACATTCTTTGCTGAGCAGTCGTAGAATGCGTCTTTCAGAGTCTTTATGTTCTTCTGCTCCATTCTTGCCTTAGCAAGAGGATAAGCGCAGGTAGTGGTTGTAGTCGTAGTGGCTGTTGTTGTCGTAGTTGTAGTTACTGTCCACTGTGCCTTTGAAGCGTAGTAGTCCTTCTTTGGTACTACAGCCTGTGCAAGAACAGCAGCTGCAAAGCTTACATTTGAGCTTGCATTGTATTCTGTTGCTGAAACAGTAACTGTGCCCTTTGAATACTTAACGGAATCTACCTTAAGATCCGGTACAGCAACATATGTAGGTGCTGTGCTTGAAAGCTTTGTAACGTATGCCATATTTACATAGCCTGATATGCCGTTGTATGTAACGTGACCGAAGTCGCCGTTTGCTGTTCCGTGAGCGTAGGTTATATTGAACTTTGCTCCCGGAGGTATCACACCGAGTGAAGCAGAGTTGAAGTCGTGCTCTTTTCTGATATTAAGTCCCTGATCTACTGTAGGACCTGTAGTATAGAGACCTGCGTAGGTATTGTCACAGCCGCAGCTGAGCTTTGTTAAAGTGCCATTCTTGCTGAACTTGGCAGGATCAAAGTAAGCAGGCTTTACAAGTAGTACAGAATCCTTGAAGAAGGTATCGTTATATTTCTTGAGGTAGCTGTTTACCACTGTTTCGGAGAAATAAGGGGAGAGAGCTGTTTTGAGCTCGGCTGTTGATTTTACCACAGTTCCGCCTGACTGTAGGTCAAGCTTTTTGAGGGCATCTGTGATCCCGTCATTCATTCTGTCGGTAACTGATTTGAAGGTGAGAGTTCTGTCTGTGGAAAGTATCTTTTTCCTGAGAGCAGTAACGTCGTAAATATCAACTGACTGATCTGCATTGAGATCGGCAAGCTTTGCCTGTTCCTCCGTAAGATCGTGTTTTCCGAGGATATATCCCTGTAAAATGTCAAGATCGGCGGAAGTCAGTACACCGTCTCCGTTGATGTCGCCGCTGACAGCTGCATATACGGTAGCAGGAAATATGGAAGTAGCTGCCATAGCAGCTGAGAGAACCATGCTCAACAGCTTTTTGTTATTCATAAGTATCTTCCTTTCATGGATTGTTTTGCGTTCTATATTAACATAACGTACAGTATTTCAGAAATGTGACAAAAAAACGGAAAAAGTTTTTTAAAATATCTCCGAAATGTTTGTTTATGTCGTATAAAGGAACGTGTTTACGCTGAAAACAGCGAACATATCATGCATAAAATGTCAGTACAGCGATGAAATGTCCAATGAAAGCGATTCGTCGTGCATAGAGACATATATGTCTCCTGCCTGTCTGAATACAGCCTCGTCACCCCTGCTTATAAGCTCAAATGAGTTGTGCGGGAATGAGGAGCTTCCGTTTTTAATGAAAAACAGATAAGTATCTCCCACATATTCTTTTCCGTCGCAGCCTCCGTCGTCGAAGATGGAATAATTCTCTGCATCGGGAAGGAATATGTATTTATGGATCTTTATATAATCTTCGGCAGATATATAGCCGCCGCTGATGAAAAGGGTTATCTTGTCGTCAGTTTTCAGATTACCCTTGAAAACCTCTCTGATAGTGAGATTTTCGGCAGTATAAGCTTCTTCATCTATAGAAGTATACACTATTTTATCAACTTTTGCAAGTATTACGTCGTAAGAATCATCAAACATCTGTCTGATCTTCTCATCGGCAGAAACTCCGCTTTTATCATTTCCGCTGGGAAGTCCGTCGCTGCTGCCGTTTCCGTCGCTTTGTACAAGATCGGCGGCAGTAAGGATCTCATCGCGTATATCATAAGTTACGTCGAGATCCACAGTCATATCCCTGCCGTAGGTGATCTCGCCTGTTATAGGAGTTGCAGTGGTCGTGCTTATCGGCTGTGGAGAGGGCTTTGTAGTTGAAGCCGAATGCTGAGATTCATGGGAGTCTGTTGTTCTGACGGGTGTAGTTTTTGTGGTACGTGGTGTTGTAGGATCATTGTTAGGTCTGTTTGTTTTTGCAGTTACACGTGGAGCTGTGTTATCATCACCTTCATTATCATCAGGTGTTTTATCTGCGTCGGTAGTTTTTACGTTCTGATCGTTTTGATCGGCAGAAACCGTCTTTGTAGTCACTGTTGTATTTTTGCTGTCTTTAACGGCAGAAGTGGTAGTTGAAGCTGACGAGGTATCAGCAGTAGTCCGGGCAGATACTTCAGCAGACGTATTTTCAGTTGTCACAGCTACTTCGTCTGTATCCTGATACATATTCGGTTCTTGCTTTGGAAGTCGTGTTATTGCTGCGATGACCAGTGCGAGCATTGCAGCGGATGCTAAAGTTTTTATTACCAAAGGAAGTAAAGGCTTTCTCATCTTTTCGGGTGTACGCTTCCTGAATTCGTCCGCAAACTGTTTTTTTCTGTCGGGGTCGGGAATTTCAAAAGCTTCAAGCAGTTTTTCTTTTTCTTTATCTGTCATTTTAACTCCTCCTTTCCCATGTACTCATTCAGCTGACCGAGGACACGGTTTATCCTTCGGTTAAGTGCAAATCGTGAGATATTATAAAGCTTTGCCATTACATTTACAGGTACTCCGTTTATATATCTGAGGAGTATCAGCTCTCTGTCGTCATCTGAAAGATTTCTGAGGGCATTTTTCAGTTCCAGATCAGAGAGTACGTTTTCTTCAACATTTTCCGATGAAGCCTCTGTATCTGTAAGCTCATCGGTCTTATGCTTTCTGAATTCATCTCTGCAAAGGTTGCCTGCGATAGTGTAGAGAAGCTGTAATGTTTTGTCAATGCTGCTGTATTGAGGGTGTTCAAGGTAACGGAGGAAGGTCTCCTGAGTAATATCCTCAGCAGTCTCTTTGTGTTTTACTTTAATGTAGCAGTAGCGGTATATTTTATCGTATTGTTCGTCAATATCAAAAGCCAAAGAGACACCTCCTCATAAATAATCATAGTATACATCATTACATTATACCACATAATAATGAAGAAAGCAACTGAGGAGAGAAAATTTTTTGAGCTTTAGTTATCGGAATAGAATATGCGGACGTATTTTTTGATGTTAACGCAGGTTAACAGGCGGATAATTTTCCCATTTCTGAAAAACAGGGGAACTTTGAATAAAGTCCCCCTTTTGATTATCCCCCTTACAGGATATGTTTTATTGAAAGCTGCAAAGTGCAGTTACAGCTTATGAGAGTGAATTGAGTACACCGATGAAAACAGGGATTGATGTCTGTGTATCTATGATACAGTAAACAAAAGGTCTGTCAAGGATAACTTTCTTCTGATCTTCGGGCTCGAAAGCTTCACCGTCATTCATTGCAACAAGTGTTGCGGCAGCAGCCTTTGTGCCGTTTTCGTCAAGGTCTATGAAGGTCTTGTGGACAACATAGCCTATGAAGATAGGGTGTACGTCTGCGATAGACGACATATTGGTGAAATCAGCTTTTTCATCGCCCCTGTTGAAAGCAGTGGGCATACCCATGTCTACAAGGTAATCGGAAATATTTTCTCCGTATTCGCATTTGAACTTAGGGAGCTTTACCTGGGCTTTTTCATATCTTTCCTTGTAGCTGCCGAGGATACTGCTGAGCTTTTCGGGAGTAAGGTCTGCCACATACTGTTCAACGGAAGTGCTTTCCTTGGGGAGAAGTGCAGCAAATGCGTATTTTCCGCCGCTGTAATATTTCAGCATACCGTCTGTATCAGCATCGCCGATATAAACTTCGTCGCTGCAAAGCATTTTAGCTTCCTGCTCTGTACCGTCGGCAGCAGTGAATTTGCCGTCTGCAATTTCGTATTTATCGTAAGGTCTCATCCATTCTGCCTCGAAAGCAACTGCGTTAACAAGGTACATAACATCGTCATCGCTGATCTGATCGAGGATACTCGGTATCATTTTGTGAGTTTTCTCATTTACCCAGCCGTTTACATCTTCGAGTGTAGTATCATCAAATGGAGCGATGTAGTATTCGCTGTCGTAGTAATCAACGCATTTCTGGATAAATTCGGGGCGTGCCTGTATACGATAAGGATTGTCGATAGCCCAGATAGAATTAGCTGTACTCATTGACCACTTGTTATATTCGGATTCATTGGGGTTAATTGTTTTTTTGCGCTGAGCAAGCAGATATTGGTCAAGCTCCTCTATGGACATTCCGTTTCCAAGTACTTTTTCCATTTCTTCAAGGGTCTTGCCGTTTGCACCGTTGGCAGTCATCGCCAGAGCCTGCATTATAGAATAAGGAGAGATCATGCTGTTTTCGCCTTCCTTTGTGGTGGCTTTCAGCATATCTACGGTGAATTTCATCTGGCTTTCGATGAATTTTTCGTCAGCCTCTTTACCTTCTACAGCTGACTTGTTTATGCCTGCGCATAGATTTCTCGAATTCGGCGCATAGCTCGGCGTTGGAACACTGCCTATACACTCGATGAGCATTTTCCTCATTGCACTCAGATCGAAGATATCAAGCTCTCCGTCCTCGTTTACATCGGCATTGCTGATGTTTTTGAGCTCGCCGCTGCCTTTGAGCCAGCGCTGGTACATTACTACGTCAGCAAGATTGAAGGAAGTGTCACCGTTTACGTCGCCTTTTACGGGTTCTTCAAGTGCGCTGACCGTTCCTGCAATACCTGACGGGATAGCGATACAAGCAGCCATAACTGCTGAGATGAGCTTTCTGAATTTCATAAAAAAACCTCCTCATATTTCAATTCTTAGCGAAGCTTTTCGCTTTTCATATACATTAACGGAAAAAAAGCGGAGATGTGCGGCTGAAAATGTAAACATTTTATGAATTGAAGTGTAGACAGGGCTGATTTGACAAAATACTCTTTAAATGCTATAATGTCCTTATTATTTTTGCGTATTTAATAATGTAAAGGAGAAAAGCTATGAAAAAAATCGTTTCAATATTGCTGTCACTTGCTATGATAACTGCTTTAGCATCATGTTCGGACAAAAAAAGCGAAAACAGTTCTGAAAAAGCTGAAATAACAGCCGAAACAACAACGGCTGCTGCCGATACAGCTGATAACAGCGTAAGTGAACAGTTTAAATATGAAAAGTATGCTTCCATGACTCCCGAGGAGATAACTGCACAGCTGACTCTTGAGCAGAAAGCTGCTCAGATGGTCCAGCCTGCTATATATATGGTGATAGATGAGCCTGAAGATATAATGAAGGAAGAAGACTACGGCAGTGTCCTCGGTGAGCTTTCAGGTATGGAATTTACCTGTCAGGAGTGGCAGGAGACGATAGATGAGCTTCAGAAGGGGGCTGTAAATTCAGAAGCAGGCATACCTTTTATATACGGAATGGATCATGCTCACGGTGTGAACTATTGTCTTGATACTGTAATATTCCCTCATAATATCGGTATCGGAGCTGCAAACGATGAAGAGCTGACATATAAAATGGGACAGGTCGTTGCAGATGAAGCAAGGTTATGTCATATGCCGTGGAACTTTTTTCCTGTAGTAACACCGTCTGTTGATCCTCGCTGGGGACGTACATACGAATGCTACAGCTCTGACCTTGATATCATCTCAAAGCTTGGAGCTTCATACATAAAGGGCTATATTGACGGCGGCGGAATTACCTGTGCCAAGCATTTCTTTGCTGAGGGCAGCGCTGCCTATGGTACAGGTGAGGACTCAATGAACGGCGACCAGTTCGTTGACAGACTTATCGACCGCGGCGATGCTTCACTTTCAGATGATGAGATAAACAAGCTCCTGAAAGTATATCAGGATATGATAGATGCAGGCACACAGACTATCATGATAAGTCATGCTTCACTTAACGGCGTAAAGATGCACGAGAACAGGAAGTACATAATGATGCTCAAGGAAGAAATGGGCTTTGAGGGCTTTATCGTCAGCGACTGGGAGTCTATCCAGAACATTCCCGACAAGAGCTATGAGGAGCAGGTAGTAGCTGCCATAAATTCAGGTATAGATATGCTCATGGAGCCGAATAAATTTGACGAAGCAAAAGATGCTATAATTGCCGCTGTAAAGAACGGAGATATATCGGAGGAGCGTGTCAACGATGCGGTCACACGTATAATCAAGGTCAAGAAGGATAACGGCTACTTTGATGATCCGATGTTTGAGAAGTCGGTAACAAAGCAGAAGGAAACAGGCTCGGACGAGTACAGGGAGATAGCTGAAAAGCTTGTTGAGGAAAGCCTTGTACTGCTGAAAAACGATAATAATGTACTTCCTATAAAGAGCGGCTCTTCTGTGTATGTTATAGGTCCTGCTTCCGATGATGCAAGCGTACAGTGCGGCGGCTGGACTCTTGACTGGGCTGAGAGCTATACAAGAGTCATTCCGGGAGTAACTACAGTACTTGAAGCTTTCAAGGCATATGCCGAGTCATACGGTATAAAAGTTATCACCAATCCTGATGAAGCCAAGAATGCAGACGTTGTTGTGAACGTACTGGGCGAGCAGGTATATTCCGAGTGGAACGGCGACAGCGAGGATATGGAGCTTTGCGGCAAGCTCGGACTTGAAAAGAACCGTATGGCTATCGACGAAGCAAAGAAGCTGGGCAAGCCAACTGTTACCTGTATTATTGCAGGCAGACAGGTGATACTTGACAAGGCTGACTATGACAGCTGGGACAGCGTGGTAATGTGCTATCTCCCAGGCTCTGAGGGCAAGGGCATATCCGATGTGCTTTGCGGCTGTGCTGATTTCAAGGGCAAGCTCCCTTCACCGTGGTACAGCTCTGTAGATCAGATAGGTACTGACAAGTGCCGGTTTGAACAGGGCTATGGACTTTCATACGGTGACGGCTTCAAGCCTCTTGATGAGCCTGAACGTGTGAGTGCGGCTGAATAAAGTGTAAATATGGCAGTATCCTGCATAGAATGCGGGGGTACTGCCTTTAATGTTTAGTGTACTTGACAAATCACTGCACGTATGTTACAATATAAAAAAATCCAAAGAGAGGTGTCAGGATGAAAAGATAATCTGCTTTTGAACACATGAATATTTACTTGACAGTGTGGAATTTGCCGTACTGTCTTATCATGTTGCCAAAAGTGGATTATGTTCTCATAACCTCTTTTTTGCGTATATATGTCACAGTATAGGTGTATTGTGATGTTATCCCTCCGACCATGAGGTTATAAGTATGTAATGGAACTGTTTGGCAGCAAATGGTTCTGCTTTTTTGCATACAGGACCGTGGAAGGAGGAATTTTTATGTCACAGATCAGAGTTAACGATCTTACATTTTATTACGAAGGAAGCTATGACAATATATTCGAGAACGTATCCTTTTCAATTGATACCAACTGGAAGCTTGGTTTTATCGGCAGGAACGGAAAGGGGAAAACTACCTTCCTCAATCTTCTGCTTGGGAAATATCAGTACAGAGGCAGCATAGATGCTTCCGTAAAATTTGAGTATTTTCCGTATCATATCAGCGATGCTCAGAGGGAAATGACAGGTTCCGAGCTTATTTACGAACTCAGGAACGAGTGCGAGGAATGGCGAGTTATATGCGAGCTTGAAAAACTTGGTGAAACTGCGGAAATACTCTACAGAAGCTTTCGTACTCTCAGCCTTGGTGAACAGACTAAGGTGCTGCTTGCGGTGCTGTTTTCGGGTGAGAATGAGTTCCTGCTCATAGACGAGCCCACAAATCACCTTGATCAGGAAGCCCGTGAAAAGGTAAAGGAGTACCTTTCGGGAAAGAAAGGCTTTATCCTTGTATCCCATGACCGTGACCTCCTTGATGCCTGCATCGACCATGTACTTGTGCTGAATCGTAAAAGTATAGATGTGCAGAGCGGTAATTTCTCTTTGTGGTGGGAAAACAAGCAGCGCAAAGACAGCTTTGCGATCGCTGAAAACGAGAAGCATAAAAAGGAGATACGCAAGCTACGACAGGCTGCGAAAAAAACTTCTGATTGGGCTGATAAAAACGAGCGTACAAAGATAGGCTTTGATCCAATAAAGGAAAATGACCGCTGCATCTCTACGCGATCGTTTATAGGTGCTAAAACCAAGAAGATGCAGAGCAGAGTCAAGAACATCGAAAAGCGCATAGACCGTCAGATCGAGGAAAAAGAGGGACTTCTCAGCGATATCGAGAGTACAAAGCAGCTGAAGCTGGAAAAGCTTACTCATTACAGGAAAAATCTTATCAGCTTTTCGGATTACAGTCTGAAATACAATGATTCGGAGTCGGCTGTGCTTGACGGCATAAGCTTTAATGTGGAAAGCGGTGAACGCATTGCCGTTCACGGCTGCAACGGCTGCGGAAAGTCTACTCTTATAAAAGCGATACTGAATAAAGCAGGATACAATGACGTTATCAGCAATATATCCGAAAAGGGGACTTGCGATATCGCCTCAGGACTTGTAATATCCTATATTGACCAGAATACAAGAGGTCTGTGCGGAAGCATAGAGAGTTACTGCGAGAAGCACGGACTTGACAGGAGTATGTTCTGTACTATACTTCGTAATCTGAATCTCGACCGCGTACAGCTTTCAAAGGATATTTCGGAATACTCCGAGGGACAGAAAAAGAAGGTGCTCATTGCATCAAGTCTGCTTACGCCTGCACATATTTACATATGGGACGAACCTCTCAATTATATTGATGTTTTTTCACGTATACAGCTTGAACAGCTTTTGCTTGAATATAAGCCTACTATGCTTTTTGTAGAGCATGATGTGAGATTCCGTGAGAAGATATGCACACGTACAATAGAGCTGTAGTAAAAAAGTAACCGCAGGATAAATATGTCCTGCGGCTGCTTTTATTCAGCTCCGGTACATCTTTTTTGGCATATTATACTATTTTTTATTGCAAAGAAAAAATATACTATTTATTTATAAATATGACCTGCATTGAATATAATCTGTGGGCGAACGAAATGCCGAATTTTGCCCCTAAACAGGTTAAATCGACTGCGTTATATAGTCAAGCGAACTTTTCAACCTGATATGAAAATATCAGATGTTTTATTCCCAAGAACATGGCACGAGGTCGGGATATATGAAAAATATCATAGCTTTATAATCATGGGGGAATAATATGGGGATATGTACGCTTTATGCAGGTGAAGTGGTAATTGACATTTTAAAAAATATGATATATAATATATAAAATGTAATTTTTAAAACCATGATTACGGGGGGATGACGTTGAAAAAATATTTAGGACAGATAATATTCAATGTGATCGTTGCTGCGATATCGGTATTACTGTTCGGCTGTACTGATCTTCTTGATTCTGCGATATTGTCGATAATAGCCATAATTGCCACGGTGGCACTTCTGTCATGGGGTAATTATTTTTTTATCAAAGCCGCAAGCCTTGGAAGAAAGGCTTTTCAGCGTGCGTATATAATAGATGAGCATACTTTTGAATCTTTGAATCAGCCTGAGGATTATATCGAGGTAATGAAAGACCTGAAGGACTATGCTCCTTGCCGTCAGGAAGCTTCAAGGCTTATTGAACAGTGGGAAGCATTTCAGAAGAAATCAGTTACCCTTAATGCAATAAGTGACGGAGCAGGCGTTTATGAGCTTGTAAATCAGGATATCCAGTCTGTAATGCTCAGCAATATGATGCTCTTTATGAAGCGAACTGCTATAATACAGTCTGCTTCGCGCAACGGTGAGCTCAATATGCACAAGGATTATCTGAGAATGCTTACAGGACGAAACGAAAAGATACTTAATGATTATACGAATCTTCTTATCGAAGTCTCTCAGCTTACTGACAGTGAAAGAAAGAGCACAGAGATAAAATCGCTGAGTCTTATAATAGAATCCATACATGATTATAAGAAAGAAATGGAAAGTGAGGATATATAATGAATAAAAGTAAATCACCCGTTATAATTGCTGTTATCGGTGCATTGGTAACAATGATACTCATAATCGCAGTAATAAACAGCAATTCATCAAAGAAGGAAGAGAAAAAGACTCCTGTTGCGCAGAAGAATGTTTCTCAGAGCCTTGAGACCTGCCTTAAAAATATAAAGGTAACAAATGCGGAATTGGTCAAGGGCAATGTTGATTACTCTGATAAGGGTGCAGCAAACCTGCCGAATATCAATACAAAGTATCCGCTTACTGTTGAAGGAAACGGAGATGTTGACATAGAGATATTCTCAACATCTGAAAAGGCAGGCAAGAACAACAACGGCTGGCTCAATGAGGTAGCTGAGGAATTCAACAGACAGGGCAACCGTCTTGCAAACGGAAAGACAATTTCAGTAAGTGTAAGAAGCATCGCTTCGGGCGCTTCCTGTGATTATATTACAAATAATGTGTATATCCCGCAGGCTTATACTCCTTCAAACGAGCTTTTCGGTGAGCTTGCTTCCGAAAACGGTGCAAAGTTAAAACTTGAAGCAGAGTCGCTTGTATCAAATGTTGCAGGAATCGCAGTATCACGTACAGCTGCATCGACTCTTAAATCAAAGTACGGCAATGTATCATTTGAGACTGTAGTAGATGCAGTCGTAGCAGGCGAGCTCCAGATGGGATATACTTATCCTTATACATCGGCAACAGGTCTTAACTTCCTTGTTAATGCGCTCCAGCACTTTGACAGCAGCGATATGCTCAGCAGTGCGGCAATAGAGAAATTCCAGCAGCTCCAGAAGGGCATTCCTTTTGTATGCTATACTACAGACCAGATGGTAAACGCTATGCAGAGCGGAACTCTTCAGGCAGGCGTTGTGGAGTATCAGGCTTATACTAACAGTGCTGTATTAAAGGGCGGCTATGATTTTGTACCTTTCGGCTACAAGCACAGCAATCCGCTTTACAGTGTAGGTGATCTTTCGGCAGACCAGCATGAAGCGCTTTCTGCCTTCCTTAATTATGCACTCAGCGACGCTCCGCAGGCTCATGCAAAGGAATACGGATTTGATCCGGATAATTCATACAGCTACAATACTTCAAAGCTCAGCGGTGCTGATATAATCAGTGCTCAGCGTTTGTGGAAGCAGGAAAAGGATTCGGGCACACCTACAGTTGCTCTCTTTATTGCCGATGTTTCGGGAAGTATGGGCGGCGATCCGCTTGCAAGGCTTAAAGAGTCTCTTCTTGAGGCTTCAAAGAACATCAAGCCTGATAACTATGTCGGACTTCTTTCCTACAGCGATAATGTATCCATTGAGCTTCCTATAGCTCAGTTCACACTTGAACAGCAGTCCTATTTTGCAGGAGCTGTAGAGAGAATGAGAACAGGCGGAAACACAGCTACATATGATGCTCTGATGGTAGGCGTTGATCTTATCAATCAGTACAAGCAGAATGTTCCTGATGCAAAGGCTATGATATTCCTTCTCAGCGACGGACAGTGCAATGAGGGATATGATTACAGAACAGCAGCAGATATCGTTGATTATTACGGTATACCGATCTACACTATCGGCTATAACGAGGATATTGACTCATTGAAGGATCTTTCTTCAATAAACGAAGCAGTATACATTGATGCGGACAACGATGACGTTGTTTATGAGCTTGCAGCTCTCTTCAATGCACAGATGTAAATACAGACAGCCTGACGAAAGTCAGGCTGTTTTCATATGCATATGAAAAAGCCGACAGCGTGAAACTGTCGGCTTTTAAGTTATTTGCTTACCACGTTATGGTTGAATGACTGTGGATATAGAATTCTTCCTGGCTTGGCTGCCAGCCCTTTTCCTTTGGTGGGAACAGCTTGTCAAATTCCTCTACAGCTTTCTCGTCATCGCAGGGCTTGTCCACATCACTTGGGTGATAGAACCATTTGCGCCCGTCGAGAGTATCTTCCTTCAATACCTTTACCAGCAGAGCAGCAGGGAATACATCCCCTTCAAAGCATACATTGTACTTCTTGCAGCTCTTGTAGCCTCTTGCAACATAGTTGTCAGGATTGCCGAAGTTTATGACTGTGTCATAGCCAATTTCTTCTGCGATTTTGAATGTATGTTCAAGAAGTGCTTTTCCGAAGCCCATACGCTGATATTCCGGGAGCACACAAAGCGGCCCCATAGTGACTACAGGTTTTACATTGCCCTGTTCATCTGTGAGAGTTGCTTTGCAGTACATAACATTTGCAATGATCT
>JAEEGL012053386.1_pt1 | contig 19040 bp, 18 predicted proteins | sample 9134231 | NCBI WGS metagenome assembly JAEEGL01 (sample SAMN16246548, study PRJNA631951) | gut metagenome | biome: gut microbiome; feature: rumen; material: fiber-attached | host: Bos | place: Iran: Karaj | collected 2018-10 | reverse complement strand
GGATATAGCAAAGAGGAGAGGTACAGCATTCTTGGCAGCTTCCGACGTTGTAACAGCCAGCACCATCGATGATGAGCACATGGATGAGGAAGGCCACAGGATCTTTGCAGAGGCTGTATATAAGAAATTGGAACCGATCATTGCATGAAAACTTTTGCTTATCACCAGATAACCTCACCTTATTACTTCCTATAACCTTTCTTTAATTTTCATATATCTTTTACCGTGATAACATCAGATTATCAAAACAAAAGATAAACTTGATACGGAGGGAAACATCATATCCTACCAAAAAGGTTGCTCCATAGCTCATTCGCTGTGGAGCAATTATCATGTGGTATTATAAAGCATGGAGGCTCTGGCTTGATCCGGGTATTATTTTTAGTAAGGAAACAGCTCTTTTCGAGAGGGTTAACATAGCCTGCCCGAGGGCAATACTTGAGAAAGCCCTGGAGCAGCTATACGAAGCGATGACAGAGAACCGCTGAGTTTGCATTGGAAACATTTTGATGGCTTTAGTGGTTTAAAGTCAAAAATATTTATGGTATCATGTCCTGAAATGAGAAATATTCGGGGGTTCAGAGCATGACCATATTACAGCTTAAATACGTTATAGCCATTGATGAAGAGTGTTCAATGAGAAAGGCAGCAGACAGGCTTTATGTTTCACAGCCGGGGCTTTCAAGCGCTGTCAGGGATCTTGAGAACGAGCTTGGCATTCAGATATTTGAAAGAGTCCACAACGGTGTTGTTACAACAGCGGCGGGGGCTTCTTTTATTGCCTATGCAAGAAATGCTGTGGAGCAGTTTGAGAAGGTTGAGGATAAGTATCTTAATTCAAAGAATGAAAGACCTACTTTTTCAGTATCTATGCAGCACTACACCGTTGCAGTTAATGCCTTCATTGACACTGTAAAGGAATATGATCTGGAAGAGTATCAGTACTTCATTCGTGAGACTCAGACCAGTGAAGTTATTGAAGACGTTAAGACCATGAAGAGCGAGGTTGGAGTAATTGCTCTTTCTGACTTTAACAAGAATACTTTTAAGAAGATTTTTGCAGATGCATCTTTGGAGTTCCATGAGCTCTTTACCAGAGATACTTACGTATACCTTAGCAAGGACCATCCTCTGGCTGACAGTGATGAGCTGTCTTTGGAGGAGCTTCAGGACTACCCATGCATGGTTTTTGATCAAGGCGACAACACATCTTTTTATTACAGAGAAGAAGCCCTTGCTACCTATGATTATAAGAAGATAATAAGTACCAACGAAAGAGCTACATCCATCGAACTGATGCTTGGTCTTAATGGCTACGCTGTTGGAGCAGCTATGCTGGGCGAAGGAAAGACTTCTTCCGAGATCAAGGTCATCAAGCTCAAGGAAGATGATCCACTAACCTTTGGTTATATAACCAGAAAGGGAGACGCGCTTTCGGAGATGGGACAGGCTTTCGTGGAGAAACTTGAAGCACACAAGGCAGATTGAGCCGTGGGTTTAGGCAACGAGAACTCAGAGAAGATCCAGGCCCTCGTTAAGGCCCTTACATCCGACAAGGTTAAGGAGTACATCGATGCAACCTATAAGGGAGCTGTTATCCCTTCATTTGTTGATCCACAGTAAATTTTATAAATATTCAGGCACACGGCTCATTTGCCGTGTGCTTTTTTGTTGGTAAATGCATTTGGGGCAAGCGGTAGTAGTGATAGGATCAACTTATACCAAGCTATAACGCACATGTTATTTACGTTTGGAGCCAGTAAATGCATAATTAGAAAAAATAGAAATATCGAATACAAAAGACCGCAATTGCAGTATTTATAAGGAGGAGAAGGTAATGGCAAATATTTACAAAGGAACACTTGGGTTGGTAGGAAATACTCCACTTGTTGAGGTGGTCAATATTGAGAAGGAGCTTGTACTTAAGGCCACTATCTTGGTTAAGCTGGAATATTTTAATCCGGCAGGAAGTGTTAAGGATCGTATTGCTAAGGCCATGATTGAGGATGCTGAGGAAAGAGGGTTTCTTAAGGAGGGTTCAGTGATCATTGAGCCTACCAGTGGAAATACAGGTATTGGTCTTGCAGCAATTGCAGCATCAAAGGGGTATCGTGTCATTCTTACAATGCCGGAGACAATGAGTGTAGAGCGAAGAAGTATACTTCGCAGCTATGGTGCTGAGATAGTACTTACAGAAGGTCCAAAAGGTATGAAAGGCGCAATCGAAAAAGCTGATGAGCTTGCCAAGGAAATTCCAAACAGCTTTATCCCGGGGCAGTTTGTGAATCCTGCAAATCCGGCAATTCATAAAAAGACCACAGGCCCTGAGATATGGAATGATACAGATGGAAAAGTGGATATCTTTATTGCCGGTGTCGGTACCGGAGGAACTGTTACCGGAACAGGTGAGTATTTAAAAGAGCAGAATCCGGAAATCCGAGTGGTGGCTCTCGAGCCTGAAGACTCACCGGTGCTTTCAGAAGGGAAAGCAGGTCCACACAAGATACAGGGTATTGGTGCAGGATTTGTTCCGGATGTTCTGAACACAAAGGTATATGATGAGATTTTTAAGGCCCCTAATAAAGAGGCGTTTGAAACAGCAAAGCTTCTTGCCAGAAAAGAAGGAATATCTGTGGGAATTTCATCAGGAGCAGCGCTTTATGGCGCAATTGAACTTGCAAAAAGGCCGGAGAATGAAGGAAAAGTAATCGTTGCCCTTCTTCCTGACAGCGGAGATCGCTATTATTCTACAGCTTTATTTGCAGAATGATATTTAAGAAAAACTGAAGCGAGGGAATAAACAATATGGAGCAGGAATGTGGTTTTAATACAAAAATACTGCATGGAAAGACATCACATGGATACGGACAAAGAGAAATCCTGCCGCCTATCTCGCAGGTTACAGCATTTGAGTATGAGAGCATGGAGGAACTCGAAAAAGTCTTCTCTCATAAAAGTATGGGATATGCCTATACCAGGATTGGAAATCCAACGCTCGCATCATTCGAGCAGAAGATAAATGAACTTGAAGGCGGAATAGGAGCTATAAGCTGCAGCAGCGGAATGTCTGCAATCTCATGTGCACTGCTTGCTCTTTGTGAAAGTGGTGATGAGATAATAGCCGGAAGTGGCCTTTATGGTGGAACGATAGATCTTTTCCATGATCTTGAAAAGCTTGGTATACATACTGTATTTGCTGATGTGCTTGATAGAGAGAATATCGAAAGGCTTCTGAATGATAAGACAAAAGTGATCTTTGGTGAACTAATCAGTAATCCATCACTTCGTGTCCTGGACATTCCGGAGGTTTCGGAGATAGCACACAAAGCAGGAATACCTCTTATTGTTGATTCAACTACAGCAACTCCTTATATCTGCAGACCATTAAAGCTCGGTGCAGATATTGTGATCCATTCGACTTCCAAGTATATAAACGGAGGAGGCAATTCTATCGGAGGAATCATAGTTGACGGAGGAAAGTTTGCCTGGGATTTTGATAAGCATACTGCTCTTTCTGATTTTAAGAAGTATGGGAAAATGGCATTTTTGTTGAGACTTAGGACGGATATCTGGGAGAACCTTGGAGGATGCATGGCCCCATTGAATGCTTTTCTGTCATATATAGGTGTAGATACATTGGGGCTGAGGATGGAGCGTATATGCGAAAATGCCGATGAACTTGCTAAAGCTCTTGATGACGAAGCAGATATAACAGTCAGCTATCTTACACTTAAGACTCACCCATATCACAAATATGTGGAAAAAGAACTAAATGGATATGGCGGCGGAATACTGAATTTTAGAGCAGGGAGCAAGGAGAGAGCTTATAAGATCATCAATTCACTTAAGTATGCAATGATTGCTAGCAATATAGGCGACATACGTACACTTGTCATTCATCCGGCTTCGACATTATATATTCATTCCGGAAGGGCTGAAATGGAGGCCGCGGGTGTATATGATGATACGGTTCGTGTAAGTGTGGGCATTGAGGATAAGAAAGATCTTATTGGGGATTTTGTAAATGCCGTAAGGAATAGCAGATGAGAAAATCAGAAATTGTTTCTATTTCTCAAAAGGGAAAACAGATAATTGAAAAGCTTGCATGTGCCAGTTATCCGGACGAGTTCTGTGGGATACTGTTTGGAACAGAATTGGAATCGGGGCATGTTAAAGTATCGGAATGTTGCCCGGCTGACAACGTCAGCCCTCGGGATAAAGGGAAACATTTTCTAATAGATCCTATAGAGCTGTATCGGTATGAACTTTCCTATAGTAAGAAGGGAGAGGAAATAATAGGTTTTGCGCATTCACATCCTGATGCAATGGCTGTTTTGTCGGTTGAGGATCAGGAGAAGATGATACCGGGGCAGTTATATATGATTTTGGAAATCAGGGATGGCAACTGCAAGGACTGCCGTATATACAGGAAAAAGCTTTTTGACGAAACGATCACAGAAGTATCAATGCAATTCATTTAGATGGGAGACGAAGCAATATGAAAGTAGTCATTTCTGCAACGCTGAAATCTTTTTTTGACAGAAATACAGTTATTGAGGCTCAGGGAAATACAGTAGCAGAAATATTGAAAAGTCTGACAGATGAATATCCTGATGCCAAAAAGGGACTTTATGGCGATGATGGGCAGCTAAGGGGATTTATCCGTGTCTTTGCTGATGAAGAGGATATGACGGATAAACTGAGACAGACAGAGCCGTTAGATGGCAAGAAACAGGTGCTGCTTCTTCCGATGGTTGCAGGTGGAGCACCTTTAGAGAGCATTATCTCCGATGAGAGACGAAAAGAGGTTACGTTGGATGACAAAGAAATCGAACGTTTCAATAAACACCTTCTTCTTCGGGAGATAAGCGTCAAAGGACAAAAAAGAATTAGGGCTTCCAAGGTGGTTGTGATAGGAGCAGGAGCTTTGGGATCTCCGGTGATTCAATATCTCGCTGCAGCAGGGGTCGGGACAATCAAAGTGGTAGATTCTGATATGGTGGACATAGGAAATCTACAGAGTCAGGTAATACATTCATCCCGAGACTTGAAACGTCCTAAAGCAGCGTCGGCAAGAGATACTATTAGGAATATTGACCGCAACATAGAGGTGATCGCTGAGAATGTATCACTTACAGCTGATAATGCGTTGTCACTAATTGAAGGTTTTGATCTTGTTCTGGACTGCACGGATAACTATAAGGCCAGGTATCTTATCAATGATGCCTGCATAATATCAGGTATTCCGCTTGTATTTGCTTCAATATATCAGTATGAAGGTCAGGTGAGTGTTTTTGGATATAACAACGGACCATGTCTTCGATGTGTCTATCCCGAACCACCTGCGCCCGGACTTGTTCCAACCTGTGCAGAGGGTGGTACCATAAGCCCTCTTGCGGGAATAATAGGAAGTATTCAGGCCAATGAGGCACTCAAGCTCATCATTGGCATAGGAGAACATCTTGATGGAAAGCTCCTTACAGTAGATACGCTCGGAATAAGATCCAATGTTCTGAAGATAAAAAAGAGGTGTAGCTGCCCATTGTGCGGTGATAATCCGACAATCACAGACGTGCTGGATTTTGATTATGAAGAGTTCTGCGGGCTCAACGAGGATGAAAATGAAACTCCGGTCGAGAGCATTACTCCTGAGGAACTTGCTCACAGGATTGAAGCAGGAGAGTCACTTACAATTGTGGATGTCAGGGAGCCTCATGAGAGAGCTATAGTTAAATTTCCTGATGCTATGGTCATTCCTATCGGGCAACTTGCAAGAAGACAGAAAGAACTAAACCCTCAGATAGATACTATCTTTATCTGCAAAGAGGGAAAACGCAGCATTCTGGCTGTAAATACACTCCGTGAAGCCGGATATAAAGGGGCAATGTTCAATCTTAAGGGCGGAATGGATGCTATGAAAGATATCATCTTCTCTAATGAGGGGGGTGGATTATAAAAGGACACTGGCTCAAATGAGCTTAATTATGTCAATTATTTTAAGGAGGATCAGCAATGGCAAAAGAAACTGAAAACAAGGCGGCGGGAATAAATGCTCTTGGAGCAAATGCGGCCTACAATCTGGCGAATGTCACCAAGACCAAACCACAGTATGGTGCACTTACTCCAAAGTGGCTTACAAAGTTCCTTGAGTTTAAGGGACTGGAGACAGGCATTTTTCGTGTTAACAAGGTAGTAGAAGGTGATACACCTTTAGATGTACTGTGCAGTCAGACCAAGAAGTCCGACATCATTCCTGACGGATATGTGGAATATGAGACAGAACCCAGGGAGTACAGGCTTAATTCTATTTCTACAATCATCAATATCAACACAGCAATCGAGGATGTTTATAGTGCTCCATATGATCAGGTCCAGGAACAGCTTGGACTTGCAATTGAGTCCTTGAGGGAGCGTCAGGAGAGCCAACTTATCAACAATGATGACTATGGCCTTCTTAAGAATATTGCCGAGTCACAGAGGATACAGACAAGAAATGGTGCTCCTACACCGGATGATCTTGATGAACTTATTTCAAAGGTATGGAAAGAACCCTCATTCTTCCTGGCTCATCCAAGGGCAATAGCTGCATTTGAAAGAGAATGCACAAAGAGAGGTGTTCCACCTGTAACTGTAAATATTGCCGGAGGCACATTCCTTACATGGAGAGGAATTCCTATTATTCCTACAGACAAGCTTCTTGTAGACGGACTTAAGAATCCTACATCACAGAGCGGCAAGACAAACATCCTTCTTGTTCGTACAGGAGAAGCTAAGCGTGGTGTTATCGGCCTTTTCCAGGCAGGACTTAAGAATGAGCATTCAAGAGGCCTGTCGGTAAGATTCCGTGGTATTGATGACAAGGGAGTTGCATCCTATCTGCTTTCATTATATTGCTCCGCAGCTATTCTTGCGGATGATGCGATAGCTGTTTTGGAAGATGTAGAGGTGGGTGAGTATTATGACTACGACTAATCCGTATGCCGTAACAGAAGAGGCACTTGGACTTCCGAGTGCAGCAGAGTTGACTAATCTGGCAAATTCGCTGTTTCCGGATTTTGCTGTACCGGGGCTTGTTACTCCGGGAGTAAGTCCTGAGAGTGCTTCCGAGTCTGCAGGCGTTTCTCAGCAGGAAACTGCAGCAGCATCTTATGCTCAGAGTTCAGAGGTACCGCATGAGGAAGCATCCCTTGTAGCAAAATATGGTGAACTTAAGGGTTTTGACTGGGAGCATCCCTTTGCAACAGGGTCGGACTACGATGCAGTTTCAAATCAGGCTAACGTTCCTACAACAGGATATTCTCCAAAGGTACAGTCCAAAACTCAGGCAGAAGAATACGACCGCAGAATTGATGCTCCTACATCACTACGCGACGGTGATACATTACGAAGCGAGAATAGTGGTGAAAGCGGAACTTCAAGAAACGACAGTATCCGTATTGGCAGCAAAACGCTTGCACAGATAAGAAGTGACTTTCCGATTCTCTCAGAGAGAATTAACGGGAATCCCCTTGTTTGGCTGGACAATGGCGCAACAACCCAGAGGCCAAGGCAGGTTATAGACAGGCTTTCATATTACTATGAGCACGAGAATTCTAATGTTCATAGAGGCGCGCATACACTGGCTGCAAGATCTACAGATGCATATGAGTCTTCAAGGGATATTGTAAGAGACTTTATCGGAGCGTCTTCATCTGAGGAGATAATCTTTGTTCGCGGGACAACTGAGGCCATTAACCTTGTGGCAAATGCTTACGTTAAACCGACTCTGCAGCCCGGAGACGAGATTATAGTTTCGATCCTGGAACACCATGCCAACATAGTTCCCTGGCAGCTTATTGCTGAAAAGACCGGTGCTGTGATAAAAGTCATCCCCTGTGATGAAACAGGACAGCTTATTCTTTCAGAGTATGAAAAGCTCTTCACCAGGCAGACTAAATTTGTTGCGGTAACTCATGTATCGAATGTTCTTGGAACAGTAACACCCGTAGAAGAGCTGATAGCTATTGCTCACAGACATGGCGTAAGGATTCTGATAGACGGAGCACAGTCTGTTGCACATATTCCGGTTAATGTTTCTGCTCTTGATGCTGATTTCTTTGTCTTTTCAGGACACAAGATTTTTGCACCTACGGGAATTGGCGTTGTATATGGTAAGAAAGAACTTTTGGAGGCGGCTGAGCCATATCATGGTGGCGGCAATATGATTGCCGATGTCACTTTTGAGCGTACTATCTACAGTGGTATTCCCAACAAATTTGAAGCGGGAACAGGAAGCATTGCAGATGCAGTAGGACTTGGAGCAGCGCTCTCTTACCTTACAGAAATCGGAATGCCATGCGTGTACAGATGGGAGCATGAACTTCTTCAGTATGCAATGAAGGAGATGCGTACTATCCCAGGGCTTACTCTTATCGGTACTGCCCTTAATAAAGCATCGGTATTGTCGTTCAAGCTTGACGGTTATTCTGATGAAGAAGTTGGTAAGCGTCTTGACAGCTATGGTATAGCTGTAAGAACCGGTCATCATTGTGCACAGCCCGTGCTGAGACACTTTGGGTATGAGGGATCTGTAAGACCAACACTGGCACTTTATAATTCGCCGGATGATATTGATGCACTTGTAAAAGTTTTGCGTACTTTTGCCTGAAATATTGCTGTCTGAAATAGTTTATGGAGAATTGGGATTATGAGCGAATATGTCAGAGAAGAAGAGATTAACATCATAGTAGAAAAGCTGCTTGCTGATTTTAATAAGGGCAAGAATATTGACGCAGAGGATATTTTTAATAAACCTGATAAGACAGAAGTCAGGGAGATTATCAAAAATCTTTTCAAAATTGTATTCCCGGGCTATTTCAGACAGCGCGCATTTAAGATTTATAATCCGGGAAACAGTCTGGCTGTAACGATAGAGGATATTTTCTATCACCTGAATAAACAGGTTATCCTTGCTCTCGATTTTTGTAAACTCAGGGGAACAATGAATGAGGATGAGAGAAAAGCAGAGAGCTACAGGATATGTCTTACTTTTTTTGAAAGATTGCCTGTGATAAGGGAATACGTCGAATCGGATCTACTTGCTGCTTTTGACGGTGATCCGGCGGCCGGATGTTTTGAAGAAATAATACTTGCTTATCCCGGGATAATGGCTTCAACAGTGTACAGGCTGGCACATGAACTGTATACGCTTAAAGTTCCGGTAATCCCCAGACTTATGACTGAGTTTGCTCATTCTGAGACGGGAATAGATATTCATCCCGGAGCTTCCATTGATAAGAACTTTTTCATTGATCATGGAACCGGAATAGTTATTGGTGAAACTGCGATAATAGGAAAAAATGTTAAGATCTATCAGGGGGTTACGATTGGCGCACTTTCTACAAGAGGCGGTCAGAAACTGTCAGGAAAGAAGCGTCATCCCACTATAGGAGATAACGTTACAATTTATGCAGGTGCGTCGATACTTGGAGGGGATACTGTCATAGGGGAGAATTCGGTTATAGGTGGTAATACATTTATAACCGCTTCAGTTCCACCTAATACAAGGGTTAGCATTAAAAACCCTGAGATGGAATATCGCACGACTGATAAAAAGATTATTAAAGAGGAAATAAAACAGAGTGATGAATGGTTTTATATGATATAAACCAGACTTTGAAAGGAGAATGTTTTATGAAGATCGTTGTTGCAGGAGAAAAGAAGGAAGTAGCGGAGGGACTTACAGTAGCTGCACTTATTGAGCAGGAAAATGTTGAGACACCTCAGTATGTTACGGTATCAGTAAATGAGGAATTTATTGATTCTGACAAATTTGATTCCTATGCCCTAAAGGATGGGGATGAAATAGAATTTCTGTACTTTATGGGAGGAGGTGCTCTTTAATGGCATTTACTAATGAACAACTCGAGCGCTATTCCAGGCATATTATTTTGAAGGAAATTGGCGCTAAAGGACAGAAGAAGCTTCTTAATGCGAAGGTTCTTATTATCGGCGCAGGTGGACTTGGTGCGCCGGCAGCTTTATATCTTGCAGCAGCAGGCGTGGGAACAATTGGTATAGTTGATGCGGATGTTGTTGATCTTTCCAATCTTCAGAGACAGGTAATCCACACAACGAACGATATAGGGAAAAAGAAGGTTGAGTCGGCTGCTGAGACTATGCGAGCTATTAATCCTGATGTAACGGTTAATACCTATTATCAGTTTGTTACAAGTGAGAACATTATGGATCTCATAAAGGATTACGATTTTATTATTGACGGAACAGATAATTTCCCAGCCAAGTTCCTGATAAATGATGCATGTGTAATGGCTAAAAAGCCTCTTTCACATGCCGGAATCATCAGATTCAAGGGACAGCTTACAACGATCATTCCCGGAGAAGGACCATGTTATCGCTGTATTTTCAAGAATCCTCCGCCAAAGGATGCTGTACCTACCTGCAAACAAGCTGGTGTTATCGGTGCCATGGGTGGAGTAATCGGTTCTCTCCAGGCGATGGAAGCTGTTAAGTACATCACCGGAGTGGGGGATCTTCTTGTGGGATATCTTCTTACTTATGATGCACTTAAAATGGAGTTCCATAAGATCAAGCTTCCGCCTCGCGGGAAGGGCTGTGCAGTATGTTCTGATGAACCTACTATTACGGAACTTATTGATTATGAACAGGCTGCTTGTGACTGGGAACCCGGAAAGTGAGCATATATGATAATAACAATAAAAAAATCTGATTTTGATAAAATGTATGAGCATGCTCTTTCTCAGAGACCTGATGAAGCGTGTGGACTTATTGCCGGTACAGAACTTGATGATGGAACCAGGAAGATCGAGAAGGTATATTTACTGACAAATATCGATCACACTAATGAACATTTTTCAATCGATCCCAAGGAACAACTGGCTGCTGTTAAGGATATGAGGGCAAATGGTCTTGTACCTCTTGGTAACTGGCACTCACATCCGGAGACACCATCTCGCCCTTCCGAAGAAGACAAGCGCCTTGCTAATGACAGCAGAGCCAGCTATCTGATCTTGTCTCTTGAAAAAGAGGATCATCCTGTACTTAATGCCTTCCATGTAGAAGGACCTCAGGATGACAGGAGCGTTAGAAAAGAAGAACTGAGAATAATTGAGGAAGAGTAATTATACGAGGAACCGGAAGGAAGCCTGCATTGGGCTTCCTTTTTTGTTTGCTATAAAAAAACACAATAGGCGGCAATAAGTTTAACGTATTAGACAGAAAACGAGTCTTTTTGCATACTTGAGTAAGTAGTTAACGACATGATAAACAAGGAGGAGAGAACATTATGAAAAAGAAATTACTTGCGCTTGCACTTGCATCAGTTTTTGCGTTGGGGACTTTAACCGCATGCGGAAATGAAGCAACACAGAGTGTGAATGAGGCTGCAGTTAAGGGAGAAACCAGAGAAAAAAGTGACAATGATCAGGCTGCGACAACAGTAGATAGTGATACTGCAGCAGGAAAGACTATTAGGGTTGCTGCACAGTCATATCCTTTGTACTCACCTATCAATGCAGCATACGAACTCGGATACTTTGATGAAGAGTTTGATGCTATCGGAGCATCCTATACCTGGACAGAGTTTGCATCTGGTCCACTCGTAAATGAAGCTGTGGCAGCAGGCGAAGGCGATGTAGGATTCATGGCTGATCTTCCTGCAATCATAGCAAGATCATCAGGGCAGGATATACAGGTTGTTTCAGGAGTTTCAACAGGTGAGCGTTCACTTGCGGTTTTAGTTAAAGCAGATTCAGACATTGATAGTATTGAAAAGCTTAAGGGCAAGAAGATTGCATATGCATTTGGTTCATATGCCCAGCATCTTCTCTCACTTGTTCTTGATCAGGCAGGACTTACATTTGATGATGTTGAGAGCATAAATCTCGGCGCTGCTGACAGCCCTGCTGCTCTTGCAAATGGGGATGTTGATGCAATTGTTATCTGGGAGCAGTTCATTACAAAGCTTACAGAGGAAGGAACAGCAAAGGTTCTTATCGATGGAACAGGCATCAAGAAGAGTAACATGGTTCTTTACGCAGTAAAGGATTTTGCAGAGCAGAACCCTGAGCTTATCGAAGCTTTCATCAAGGCTACTGACAGAGGCGCTCAGTACATCAAAGAGAATCCTGAAGAAGCAGCCAAGATTCTTGCTCCAAGATATAACGTATCTGAGGAAGAGATGATCAAGATCTTTGGTAACTTTGAGTTCTCAGTAGGGCTGTCCGAAGCTGATGTAAAAGAGATCACAACAGTTGCTAACTATGCATATGAAGCAGGCATCATCAATAATCCTGTTGATGGCGAAGAGTTCATAAATACAACTTATCTTAAAGAAGCAGGTTACTAATTCTACGACAAAGATATGGGAGGACTTAGAAATAGTCCTCCCATAAATATAAGAATGGAAGTTTGCTATGAAAAAAGAAGCATCAGATATAAATGAAAATAGTGTTTCAAAGAATCTGCTTGGCGCAGTAGGAAGCGGGATCTGGTATATCCTTTTACCTGTAATAATCGTAGTTGCATGGGAGCTGATATGCACTTATGGAACAGTACGTATCTACAATCTCCCATCACCGCGGGTCATTGTTCAGGATGCATATGAGAAGATACAGAACGGTGAATTGTTTAAGCATATAACTGTAAGCTTTTTAAGAGTGCTTGAGGGATTCTTCCTGGCAATGATAAGCGCCCTCATACTGGGAATACTAATTGGACTTAGTAAACCTATTGAGCATTTCACAGAGCTGATGATACAGATTCTAAAGCCTATTCCACCGATTGCATGGATACCACTGGCTATACTTTGGTTTGGAATTGGAGAGAGTTCAAAGCTGTATATTATTTTTTACGGAGCTTTTTTTCCAATCCTTTTAAATACAATTGATGGAATACATAACATTGATGCAAGGTATCTGGAGCTGGCAAAAACCTACGAAATTGACAGATGGCGCCTGGTCTGGAAAATGATTCTTCCGGGTGCGCTGCCATCTATACTTACAGGAATTCGTGTAGGACTTGGAAATGCCTGGGTGTGTGTAGTTGCTGCAGAAATGATCGCTGCAACAAAAGGTATAGGATATATGCTTTCGAATGGACGCAGTATGTCGAGGGCAGATGATGTTATCCTGGCGATGCTGCTCATTGGAATTGTAGGGAAAGTAATGGACGATGTCCTTAAATGGATTTCAAAAAAATTTATGAAATGGAATGTGTAAAAGGAAACAGCGATGGCAAAAGCGGTTGAGATAAGCGGCCTGAACAAGCACTTTTCAGAGGTTCAGGCTCTGGACAATATAAACCTTGAGGTTGAAAAGGGAGAGTTTATTTCCGTAATTGGAGCAAGCGGATGCGGAAAGAGCACGCTTATAAGAATAATCGGTGGTCTTGAGCAGGCAACAACCGGTTCAGTTATAGTAAACGGTCAGGAAATCAAAAAGCCTACAAGAAAAATAGGGTTCGTGTTCCAGGATCACAGACTTTTGCCGTGGCTTACTGCAAAAGAAAATATAAAGCTTGCTCTTGATAAGAATGAAAGCAGTAAGGATGAGATTGCAGAAAAGTATTTGGAACTTGTTGGACTTGAGAAATTTGCAGATTCTTATCCGAGGCAGTTATCAGGCGGAATGGCTCAGAGAGTTGCTATAGCAAGAGCGCTGGCAAATAAGCCGGATATACTCCTTCTTGATGAACCTTTTGGAGCACTTGATGCGATGACCAGAATCAATATGCAGCAGGAACTCCGAAAGATATGGAAGTCGGAAGGTATAACAATGATACTGATAACTCATGATATAGATGAGGCAGTATTTTTGGGACAGAAGGTTGTTGTAATGACCAGTCGACCGGGAAGGATAAAAGAAATATTTGATATTGACGAAGGGTGTCACTATCACAGGACTGGACATATTTTCGCAAATACGAAGGATAAAATATATCAGGAGTTTTTCAAAGATGAAGAAACTCCTTTTGCATATAGTATATAAATTGTGAGGTGGCGACAGATGTCAGGAACATTTTATTCTGCACAGGAAAACAGATTGCTAAATAATGTAAGATCTGATGCAGCAGAGAGATCAATAGGACTGATAAATAAGGTCAGGGGAACTAAACCCCAGATCGATATTGAGAGAGGATTGTATTTTACAGAATCCTTTAAGGAAACAGAGGGAGAGCCTCTTATACTCAGATGGGCAAAGGCACTTAAAAGATATGCTGAGAAATCAACGATAACAATTGAAGACGACCAGCTGATTGTTGGAAGAGGCGGAAAAACTGCCAGATATGGAATACTATATCCGGAGCTCGATGGGGATACGCTTGGTATTAATATCGCAAAGCTGCCAAACAGGTCAACCTCTCCATTTGATATTTCCAAAGAAGCGGCAGACATTGTTAAAAATGAGATTGAACCTTACTGGAAGGGAAAGACGTATCATGAGGAACTTTCTAAGTCGCTTCCGGAGGATACAAGAAGGCTTACCTATAATCTTGATGAGGAGAGTTCATCTCGTTTTATTGTTAATGAGACATCGTCTTTCAGATCGTCAATACAGTGGGTACATGATTACGAAATAGTACTGGAAAAAGGATTCTTATGGATAAAGAGAGACAGCGAGGAAAAACTTGCAGCGCTTGATCAGGACAGCGCATTGGATGTAATGGAGAAAAAACCTTTTCTTGAGGCGCTTATCATAACTGCGGATGCGATAATACTTTGGGCAAATCGTTATGCCGATGAGGCAAAAAAACTTTCAGAAACAGAAAGCAATCCTAAACGAAAGGCAGAACTTGAAGAAATTGCTAGAATAGCAAGAAAGGTTCCTGCATATCCTGCGGAGAGTTTTTATGAGGCAGTACAGTCTCAATGGTTTACTCAGATGTTCTCAAGAATTGAACAGAAAACCGGAACCATTATTTCTAATGGCCGTATGGATCAGTATCTTTATCCCTATTTTAAAAAAGATATTGATGAAGAAAAGATAACACCTGACAAGGCGCAGGAACTGCTTGAGTGTGTCTGGGTTGAGATGGCTTCATTTGTTGATCTTTATCTGTCTGAAACAGGCGGTGCATTTAATGAAGGTTATGCACATTGGGAGGCGGTTACAGTTGGCGGTCAGACTAAGGATGGCCTTGATGCGACCAATGATCTTACGTATCTGATTCTTAAGTCAAAACGTGATTTCCCAATGAACTATCCGGATCTTGCTGCTCGTGTTCATACAGGAAGCCCTAAGAGATATCTTTACGAGGTGGCACAGACTATCAAGGATGGTTCCGGTTTCCCTAAGATAATAAATGACGAAGAGGTAATTCCTCTTTTGTTATCCAAGGGTGCTGAATTTGAAGAGGCATACGACTATGCTGTTTCGGGGTGTGCTGAGGCACGTATGCCAAATCGGGATACCTATACAAGTCCCGGAGCATATATCAATTTTGCTGCTGCTCTGGAGATGACTTTATACAATGGAAAGATGCTCAAATACGGTGATGAGCTTCTTGGCCTTGAAACGGGAAATCCGGAAGAATTTGAGACTTTTGATGAGTTTTTTGAAGCATATCTAAAGCAGCAAAAGAACTTCATAAGACATGCGTTCAGACAGCAGTATGTTATAAACAAACTCAGAGAAAGACATTTTGCATCACCGCTTGGATCATCGCTTTCAAAGCTCTGCAGGGACAGCTTCCGTGATCTTCATACGGAACATATTCCCGGCGGAATCGATCTTGGGTACTTTGAATTTATAGGTTATGGAACAGTTATCGACTCGCTTGCAGCTATAAAGAAGCTTGTTTATGAGGATAAAAGGATAACAATACAGGAACTGATAAATGCACTTAGGAACAATTTTGATGGTTATGAGATAATAGAGCATCTGCTTAAGAATGCTCCATCCTATGGAAATGACGATTCTTATGCTGATGAGATAGGGCTTCGACTTGATAAGGAAGCTGGGGATTTTGCAAGAAAGTATGGCAAGGAGCTGGGCGTTCATATCGATCTTAGATATGTGCCATTTACATCTCATGTTCCTTTTGGAAAGGTTGTAAGTGCAACCCCAAATGGAAGGAAAGCTTATACGCCTTTATCAGATGGAAGCAGCGCTTCCCAGGGAGCAGACGTCAACGGACCGACTGCAATTCTTAATTCGAATTACAGAACAAAGAACTGGAGCAATAATTACAGAGCTGCCAGACTTCTAAATATTAAACTTAGCCCCAGCTGTGTTGCCGGTGAGGAAGGCACGACGAAGCTTGTACACTTTATTGAAGGCTTCAGGGATCTTAAGCTATGGCACGTGCAGTTCAATGTTATCAATACTGATACAATGAGGAAGGCACAGCAAAATCCTGAGGAGTACAGAGACCTTTTGGTGAGAATAGCAGGATATAGCGCATATTTCACTGAGCTCTCAAAAGATCTACAGGATGATCTTATCGCAAGGACGGAACAGCAGGCTATCTGACGGGGAAAAATGACTGACACAAAAGATTTACTGGTTTTTAATATTCAAAAGTATTCGCTCCATGATGGGAGCGGTATAAGGACTGTCGTCTTTTTGAAAGGATGTCCTCTTCGCTGCAGATGGTGCTGCAATCCGGAATCGCAAAGTGTTTCGGAGGAGATCATGTACAGAAGGTCGCGTTGCCTTGGCAAAGAAAAATGCGGCCTTTGCAAGGCATCAGCTCCGGAAGGTTGTATCTCTTTTGACGATGAGGGAAAGGCTAAAATAGATTTTTTGCTTGCAAATAAGGATATAAAGTGGGCTGAAATATGCCCGACTAAAGCTCTATCGATAGAAGGCAATAAGATGTCCATAGATGAAATTTTGGATATTGTGGAAAGAGATGCTGCCTTTTATCGAGGTGAAGAGGGAGGTCTTACTGTTAGTGGAGGTGAGCCTCTTTTGCAGGAAAATACGATTGAACTGTTGAAAAGAGCAAAGCAAAGGCATATCCATACTGCAATAGAGACCTGCGGCTACATTGATACGGGGAGACTTTTGAAAGCGGCGGAATATCTCGATGAGATATTTATGGATATAAAATCGCTTAATGATCATTTACACAAGGAGTACACCGGAGTAGAAAACCTGCTTATAAGGGAAAACCTTAGTGCCTTGGGAAAATGTTTTCCGCAAAAATCGATCACTGTCAGGACTCCGGTAATTCCGGGATTTAATGATTCACAGGAAGAATTGGACAAAATAGAAGACTTTTTAAGTCGATTTCCTGGTGTGACCTGGCAAAAACTGAAATACCATACCTATGGTGTTCAAAAATATGATATGCTTGGACGAGTATATCCACTAACTACGTTAGACGAAACTGATTAAAGTACAGGAGGAGAGAAAAATGGCAGAGTTAAATTTTGAAGTTGATGATACGATTGATATCACGGATGTTGTATGCCCAATTACTTTTGTCAAGACAAAGGTGGCTTTGGAGGAACTTGATGATGGACAGATTCTTCAGGTTCATATCAATGACGGTGAACCCATACAGAATGTTCCAAGAAGCGTAAAGGAAGAGGGACATCAAGTTTTAAAGCTTGTAGATAATGAAGACGGAACTTATGAACTTTACATCAAGAAGATAGGAGACTAAGGCATGGCAACAGATTATGCAACATTAAAAAAGGGTGGTTTCATGAGACAGAAGCAGAAGAATCATTTTTCTCTTCGTCTTTCTGTAGTAGGTGGTCAGGTAAGTGCAGATCAGCTTGTGGCCATAACTGAAGTTGCTAACAAATATGGCCATGGGTATATTCATCTGACCAGCAGACAGGGAATTGAGATACCATTCATTAAGTTGGAGGATATTGATGCCGTTAAAGAGGAACTTGCAAAGGGTGGAGCAAAACCTGGAGTCTGCGGACCAAGAGTGAGGACAATCACTGCATGTCAGGGGGCAGCAGTATGTCCTAACGGATGTATTGAGACAGAGCAACTTGCTCAGGAACTCAATGACAGATATTTCGGCCAGGAGCTTCCGCATAAGTTCAAATTTGGTGTGACAGGATGTCAGAATAACTGCCTGAAGGCTGAAGAAAATGACTTGGGTATCAAGGGCGGAGTGAAAGTTACCTGGGTACAGGATAAGTGCATTAACTGTGGCCTCTGCGCCAAGCAATGCAGAGAGGGTGCGGTTACTATTGAAGATGGGACTATAACTGTGGATAATAACAAGTGCAATTATTGCGGAAGATGCGCATTAGCATGTCCGACAGATGCTTATGATACAGTGCCCGGTTATATTCTGAGCTTCGGTGGATTGTTTGGAAACAAGATCAATAAAGGAACGCCAATCGTACCATTCGTCGAAGATAAAGAAACGCTCTTCAGGGTATGCGATGCTGCACTTGGTTTTTTCAGAGATAATGCAAAGCCCAGTGAGCGATTTAAGTTTACCATTGACAGAGTTGGAGCAGATAAACTTGAGGAAGCAGTCTGGAAAGCATATGAGAATAAATAAGGATGGGAATTGCTGATATGCCATATTTTCCAATGATGATAAATCTTGATGATAAGGCCGTACTTGTAATTGGCGGCGGGGATGTAGGGCAGAAAAAGGTAGAAATACTAAAAGAATTTGGGGCACAGGTGATACTTGTGGCTGAAAATGCATATCAGAGAGCTATTGAGCTCTCTGATGTGTTTTATAAAAGGCCCTTTTGCGAAGAAGATCTATCAGATGAAAAATATGTTATGGTGGTAGCTGCAACAGATGACAGACAACTTAACAAGCATATATATGAGCTTGCAGTGAAGAATAATATACCTGTTAATGTGGTTGATGATCCGGAGCTGTGTACGTTTATATTTCCTGCGATAATAACGAATGGTGACGTTGTTATCGCTGTTTCAAGTGGGGGAAAAAGCCCGCTTGTGACGCAATATATCAAATCTCTTATAAAAGGTGTCCTGCCATCCCGGATAGGGAAGATAAATGACCGTATGGGAGAGTACCGTAGCTGGGCTAAAGAGCATATTTCTGAGCAGCCAAAGAGGCATGAG